>ERZ802830.72-NODE-72-length-86869-cov-10.5101_pt1 | contig 86869 bp, 73 predicted proteins | sample MGYA00345654_ERZ802830 | MGnify/ENA primary metagenome ERZ802830 (study PRJEB30503, sample SAMEA104212375) | marine metagenome | biome: Westerlies Biome; feature: [SRF] surface water layer (ENVO:00010504) within the epipelagic zone...; material: water (ENVO:00002006)...
AGGCGGGTTACGCCACCGCGATCGCGGGGAAGTGGAATGTCTCGTGGCTTGAACGGAACGATACGGTCAAGGCTTTCGGCTTCGATGAACATTGCCTCTGGCAGATGTATGACCGGAACGGCGTCAAGCGATCGCGCTACTACGAGCCACATTTTCGTATCAATGGAAAAGTAGAAGAGGACTCGATTGCCGAGCGGTTTGGCCCGGACGTCCTGACAGACTTCATGATCGATTTCATGAAACGAAAGAAAGGTCAGCCTTTCTTGATCTATTACCCGGCGTTGTTGGTTCATACTCCCTATGTCAGGGTTCCGGGCGGCGTGGCAACCAGTCGACTTCCCGACTCAGAGCAAAAGAGCGGCCCCGAGTGTTTTCCTCAAATGGTTGAGTACCTCGACAAGAATGTTGGTCGACTGGTGAACGCCGTCGATGATCTTGGAATCAGCAACAATACGATCATTCTCTTTTGCGCAGACAACGGCACGCATGGCCCAGTGACTTCCATCTGGGGAGAGAACCGCACCAAAATCAAGGGCGGCAAGATGACGATGACCGACCGCGGCTCGCGCGTGCCTTTGATCGTCAAATGGCCGAAGACGATCAAGCCCGCAACGCGGTGCGACGATCTCGTCGAACTGGCAGACTTCATGCCTACGTTTCTTGAAATCGCTTCAGCGCCACAACCAATGCAGCGCATTCACGGACAAAGCTTCTTGCCGCAACTCAAAGGAGAAGGCTCGTCTTCAAGAGAATGGGTTCACGTCGAGTATAAGAATGAACGACAGATCAGAACCAAGGACTGGACCTACACCGACGAGGGAGTGTTGACCAGAGTGAACGAGTTAGGTCAGCCGGAGAACCACCCAGAAGAACAAGATGATCATGCGGTAGTCCGAAATGAGATGAAGAGAAACTTTGCTTTAATCGATGGAGAATGATGACGAGCCGTTAAATGATTGCCGAACCAGGTTTCTACAACCCGCAAGAGGTCTCCAGCGAAAAGAGACCTCGGTCGTTGAGCACTCTGAGCGCGTCAAGAAGCTAAATACGTCAATGAATGGTACGTTCCGAAAAGCCCCGAGCTAATCTGATGCCCGTGGAACAAGCGAAGCTGGATAGGTGAAACACAGCATGATAACAAAATCTACCCGCCTAACCTTTATGAAGGCGGTCACGATGGGCTTCATTGTGTTGTCCTCGACAGTTTTTGCGCCGCACACGTTTGGTGCCGTTTCCGGGGATCGACCTAATGTAATTCTCATTTACACCGATGATCACGGCTACACGGACCTGGGCGTCCTCGGGATCGACAAGCACGTTGACACCCCAAACATGGACAAGCTTGCGCGTGGTGGGGCGTTGATGACCGCCGGCTACAGCTCGGCCCCTCAGTGTCAGCCGTCACGCGCCGCGCTGATGGCCGGGCGGATCCAGAACGAGTTCGCCTTCCCGCACAATGCGTACAACGCCGGGGCGGGCGCGGGCGTCATGCCACGTATTTACCCAGAGGGCACGGACATGGCCGGAAAGCCCGTGCTGACGATCGCCGACCGGATGAAGAAAATAGGCTACGTCACCGGCTTCTCGGGCAAGTGGCACCTGGGGCCGGCCGACGACCGCAAGACCGAGTATGACCCGCGTGGTCGTGGCTTTGACTACTACTGGGCCGGCTCGATGACAAGCGGGGCGGCGAACCTCACACTCGATGGCAAGCCCGCCAAGCATCAACTCAAGAAAGGTCTGCCCAACGGCGTCGCCAACCGCGTCATCCTCCAGGGCAAGTACGGCGAGGCGTTTATCACGCTCAGTAAAGACAAGCCGTTTTTCCTTTACTTGCCTTTATTCGGCCCACACATCCCACTCATTAAGAAATCCGACCCGTACTACAAGAACTTTCCCAAGCTCGACTACCCACACTACGACGGATGGCGGGACGATCGGCGACGCATGGGCCTGGCGCTGATCAAGTCCATCGACGACGCGGTCGGCGGCGTGATGGCAAAGCTGCGCGAGCACGGACTCAAAGAGAACACGCTGGTTCTCTTCGCCAGCGACAACGGCGCTCCAAGCAAGATAGGGCGCAACGGACCGGGACTGCCCGGTGGACCGCCGGGCACGAAGGGCGGCGTCTGGAACGGCTCGAGCAACGTGCCCATGCGCGGCGAGAAAGGCAGCCTGCTGGAGGGTGGCATCAGGGTGCCGATGTTCGCTTACTGGGAGGGCAAGATCATGCCCGGCACGGTGATCAAAGAGATGGTGACGACGCTCGATCTCACCGCGACGACGCTCAAGGTCGGCGGCGGAGCGATTCCCGAGGAGTTTGATGGCGTGAATTTGCTGCCGCGATTGACCGGCAACACGGACAAGATTAACCGACCAAACCCAATGTTCTGGGACTTCTGGCAGACCCAAGCGGTACGGGTTGGCGACTGGAAGCTGTGGCGATCGAGCACGCAGGAACTGCTGTTCAATGTAGCCAAGGACCCGTATGAGTTGACCAATCGTGTGCAATCCGACGCAGAGGTCGCGGCAAGGTTGCGGAAGCTGTTGGATGGGTGGTCCGCTTCGCTGCCGCGTATGGACGAGCCCCGGCAGGACGCGAGCCAGGTATTCGCCTGGCCGCTCTCCGGCGCACCGAAGGGCACCAAGCCCGATCCGCGCTACCGAGTGCCCTATGCCGACCCGAAACCCGCGGCTTACCCCGCTCCGATTCAGAAGACGCCTTGGGAGTGAGGCGATCGGCAGAAAATATCTTACGAGGTAGCCACGGTCGCCAGACGGTGAACACAGTCTGGCGAGCGTGGCTTCTTCAGAAAGTCCTAAACAAATATACAAGGGTACAATAATAATCATGCACATTGCTCAGAGCTTGAAAGTTATGACAACACTCCTTTGGCTGCTACTGATCAGTGTCATCAGCCAAGCAGTATTCGCAGAGGAAACTCGAACACATGGCCTCGTCGGCCTTCGTCCCCTACCCCGTACAGAAATGGATTGGAAAGCGAACCACGGCGGAAGCTGGCAAGGTACGCCAACTTATGAGGCGGAAAAAGGGAAATACCCCTTCGTCGCAGATCATATCGATACGGTAATGGGTTGGCTCGATGGCGACTTCAAGACGAAGCGAGTGTTCTTCGAACATTATTGGGGGTCAGCCGCCAAGCTTGATGATCTCGACCCAAAGAAGAATCAGCTCGTTAAGAACATAAGGAGCTGGGAAGAAAAAGGTGGCATCGTCGAGCACATCCTGATCTGCCGCGAATACGATCTAATCAAACACCGAGGCTACAAGGACGCAAAGCCAGGGCCTTTCAAGGAGGACACGCGTATCCTCTACGAAAAGGATATCGATGACATCCGCGCGATGTTCAAAAAAGCTCACAAGCAGGGGATCCTGAAGAAGGACAACTACAGTCTGATCCAGATGGTGCAGCATCCCGATTTTTTCGCAACCGACAAGCGGTTCCAGCCAATCATGGACAAGGTAGAAGGCATCGCCTACGAGTCGCACCAGTTCAATCGACACTGGCCGCGTGAAGCGGGCTGGGGAAAACCGGAGAAGGTTATCCAGGGAGCGAAATGGACGCTCGAACAGGGAAAGGAATATATCTTTTACTACGGTCCAATTATCTGGAAAGATGACAAAGCGAAATACTTTGACTTCGTAGAGCGCGACTGGCTAATCAAGTTCTGGAACGAAGGCCTGCCAAAGCACCACCCGAAGATGCACTACTACCTCAACCTATTCCCTCACGGGTCAGGCCGCATGCGTCCCTGCGGACCCGAAACAGATCCTCACTCCAAACTTGGCCTCACCAAGTGGCTGATTGAAGAAATCAAGATTCCTGCCGAACGTTGACCACAAGCTTTTCTAAATAATCGGGCAAAGCAATATCCAAAACGAGAATTCAATTACCGAATGGAAGAGAATGCCATCAAAAATTACACCAAGAAATACATGGAAAAACCATTAGTGGGTTCGCGAAGGGTTTTTGGACTGACTGCTTCACTTCCATTGCGCGTTCCTAGAGGCGTCACTCGCTTAATTATCGGCCGCGAGTTGGCGTTGTTGGCGATGAACATACCGATGTGTTTCAGAATCGCGTGCGAAGAAGGGGTTCGACGTTGTTAAATCCTGTCACCAGTTTCGCTGAGGAGTGATGCCAGTACTTCAGCACGCCTCAAGGTTTTGGGATAATTGTCGGCTTATCGCACAAAGCCCGTTTCCTATGTGGTCTAAGACATAGAGCAGACCGGGAGGAGCAGGTGCTGCTTTAGATGTCATGATCACTTTTCGTTTGATTGCCTTTCAATAACTATTCACGAGTACGTCCTGTTTCTTTCACCTTCTCCAGCATTGTTGTCAGGTAATGCACGGTTTCAGGATGCTTGTCATACAGGTTGTTTTGTTCACGAATATCTTCTGCAAGATTATAAAGTTGGCCATCGGGCCCCGCAGTTCGGATGGGCTGGCCGCGTTGTGAAAATCCGCCGGAGCCTTTGCCCGTAATTAGTTTCCAGTCACCTGAACGAAAACTCATGTGATTTTTTCCGGCTTCGACTGCAAGTGATGGCCGAATCTCTTTATCTTCTCCGCAAAGTAGTGGCAGAAAGCTGAAGCTGTCTGGTCCAGCGTCATGTGGTAGTTCTGTTCCCACCAGATCAGCAAACGTGGCCAGTAGGTCACAAAATGAAATTGTTTGATCTGATGACGTGCCAGGCTCAATAGTTGTGGGCCAGCTAGCAATAAATGGCATGCGATGCCCACCCTCCAAGGCATCAGCCTTCATGCCGCGTAATTCCCCAACCGACGAATGGCCGAAACGTTTACGATCAGACTCGTACCAGACTGGCCCATTATCTGATGAAAAGAATACAAGCGTGTCATCAGTAAGGCCATTTCGATCAAGGGCAGCAAGTACGCGACCGATCATTGCATCCACCATCATCACGAAGTCACCGTACATTCCAACTTTACTTTTTCCGGCAAACTGGTCTGAGGGAAGCCATGGCGTATGCGGTGCTGGATACGCGAGATATAGCATCAAAGGTTTTTTTCTAGTACTTGCTCCATGATCATCAATCACTTTGACTGCTTCCTGAGTAAACCGAGGAAGAACGTCTTTCAGGTGGAGGTCAGGGGCAATCCCTCCCGCTCTCCAAAATGCACCCTGGATGGGGCTCCAGCCCTCTGATGAATTTGCAGGAATTGTTTCTGTGGGTGGTTGTACTGCTTTGTTGTTACGAATGTAAAAGTATGGTGGTATGTCAGTAGATGCTCGGATCCCAAAGAAGCTTTGAAAACCACGGTCAACGGGCCCGCCGACGAGTGGATTTTCAAATCCTTTTCCATCAAATCCAAGATGCCACTTGCCAACCATTGCTGTGGTGTAGCCCGCGTTTGCAAGGAGCGATGCAATGGTCTCCTGGTCTGACTTGATTGTAGGTCCTTTATTCCAGGCTATGGGTGACGCTCGAAATGGGTAACAGCCTGTCAGCAAGCCATATCGTGAAACATGGCACAGCGGGCCGGAGGCATGGGCGTCTGTAAAGATCATGCCTTCTGCGGCGAGTCGCTCAATATTGGGCATCTCAATCTTCGAGTCAGCATTAAATGGACGGGGGTCCCCGTATCCCATGTCATCAACAAGAATAAATACGATATTTGGCTGCGTATTTTTTTCAATCGGAGCAGAGCATACATGGTTTGGTGAAAGGGAGAAAAACAAGATGAAAAGGGCAGTGCTATAGAGTGCGAACCAGCACGTTGTGCGTCTTCTTGTGTGCATGCTCTGTTGAAGTTGGACCATGTTGTCTTTCATACTGTTTTTGTTTCTGTCACGATTGCGACGAGAGCAAATCTGCTTTGTTCGTAGCAACTCATTGTCGTATTTCAAGAAATGAATTGACAGAGGTGGAGTTCGCTCGCGGTTAGCGTGCAATGTGCTGTTCATTCATGTATTCAGAGGCGCAATCAACGGAGCCAAGGAATCCAGACAGCGGACGTCTTTCTTATCGCTGATTCACTTGTACCACTGTGCTGATTGTAGGGACGGCCTTGGGGTTCCTGTTCTTTTCCATCAAGGCTCAGGCTGGCGGGAGGCCCTGCATGCGACGCCAGGCAGAAAGCTGTCCAAGATGCGACATGATGTGACCACCGCAGTAGAACGCATGAACTGATGACAGAGTAGGGAATCGTTCAGCGAGTGGGCCTTCAGCCGGATTTGGATGATCAAATGCCTCGTTGGGAGTTCCTCGGAGTGTTTCAATGAGTTTTTTGTGACCAGCACTGAAAAATGCGAGAACCTCGTCGAACGACGGATACACCGTATGGTTTGGATCATCCTGGCAGGTTGCTGTTTTGTCGAACGTTTTTTCAAACCCGGCCGGTATTGGGAGTGACTTCTGATCAAGTTGTCCCAAGACTTTTGGTGGATACAAACTCAGATGACCAAAAATGAAACAGGGATGGTTCGAGGAAACCATGTGCCCACCCGGTCGCGCGAATCGAGCAGCCTCGATGTGAGGGATGTCCTGCCTCAGCCGGTCGGCATAGCTCACAGCAGATTCAAGTGAATCGGCGATAATATTTCCAGTTGTACGTTGCATAACAGGTTCCTCTGTTCGTGGTGTGATTACTGTTTCAGTTGATGGCGTTGGGCGAGCAGGTTAATGGCTTCTGGAAGCGCCTCGCACTCCTCTTGAAAAACACGGGCGGCAAGTGTCTCTGGTGTGTCATCAGGGGTAACTGGGACCTGTCGCTGAAGCAAAGCAGTTCCGTGATCATATTCATTGTCAACAAAGTGCACAGTGCATCCAGAGGTTGTAACGCCTTGTTCAATGACAGCCGTATGGACTCGGTTGCCATAGAACCCCTTCCCGCCAAATGCTGGAAGCAGCGATGGGTGGATGTTGATCACCCGATTGACGAAATCATCCGGGATTGCCACAAGTTGAAGAAATCCTGCCATGACGACGAGATCAATATTCACTTCACGGCACGATTCAAACAGACTCGTACTCCATGCTTGAAGTGATGCCTCGCCTTGCGGGTTTACTATGGTTCGAATACCTGCGGACTCGGCAATGGTCACTCCGCGGACACCTTCCCGGTTGGAAAGAACCAGCTCGACAGTAGCCGGAAGCTCACCATTCTTTTCACGCCGCAACAAGTTTTCGAGGGTCCGTCCGGATCCGGATAAGAGAACGGCAAGGCGAAGTGGTTGGGTGCTGCCTTCTTTACTCACAAGTTCCGGTTCCCTTCTCTCAGGCCGTTTCGGGTGTGACGACCCGTTTCAGGGTGATGGTGAGTGCATGTCCATCAAGATCAAGCGTCTCTTCTTCGGCATCTGGTATCGATTCGAAACCAATTGACACAGCGAGCGTCTCCGCAGCTATTGTTTTGACATGTGCCTGAAGTGCCACTCGAAGTTCATCTGATTCGGTGACAAACCCCAAGGCAATCCTGTCGGTAAATTCGAGATCGACTGTTTTTCTCTGTGACTGGACAGCATGAATGACTTCTCGGACCCTACCTTCGGCGATAAGGTCTGGAGTGAGCTCACTTGAAATTACCACAACACCCCTCGTGCCTTCAGCGGCAGCCCATCCTTCTCGGGCGGTCGTGCGAATGAGACATTCTTCTTCGGTGATCGACACGTCCGTCCCATCCTGGAGTGTGACGGTAGCCTGCCCATTTCCTTGAAAGGACGTCATGAGGGTATCGGCATCAGCTTGCTGTAGCGCATTGCGAACAAGAGGCAGTTTCTTCCCGAGCCGTGGCCCAAGTTTCTTGAGATCCGGAAGAATTGTGCGAGTAATATATCGATCCGGTTCTGCACAGATTTCAAAGGCTTTTACATTCAATTCATCACACACCAAGTCCGCGTGCGAAGTCAGCCAGTCGGCGTCGTTCTTGTGTGAGTCAGCAAGGATGACCTCAACCTTTGAAAGTGGCTGTCGTACCTTGAGTTTTTCCTGAGCACGTGCTGCTCGACCGAGTGAGGCGACTTCGCGAATCAGTGCCATCTGGCGTGCAAGATCTGGATCAATCAGGTCGGCGTTGGCTGTAGGGTAATCCGTGAGATGGATACTCTCAGGCACTCGGTTTCCAAAGGGGCCAACGGCTAGATTCTGCCAGAACGCTTCACTTACAAAGGGTACGAATGGCGCTGCAAGGCGAGCAGTTGTCGTAAGTACCTCATAGAGCGTCCAGTAGGCATCACATTTTTCTAGATTGCCATGAGCGGATGTATCTGCTTTCCCGGCAGCCCAAAACCTGTCTCGGCTTCTTCGCACAAACCAGTTGCTGACTGCATCGACGAGATCGGAAAGTGCTCCGGCAGCAACGTAATGGTCATACGTGTCAAGCGCGTCGACCATCCTCTGCTCGGTTGCGTGCAGTTCAGCTAACATCCAACGATCGAGTTCGCTTCGTTCGTGTGCCGGGCGAAAGCCGTTGCCGCTTGTGAGATTCGCATGGTCGAGCTGGCCAGGATCCTCCATATCGGTGGCTGGATTGAAGCCGTCGATGTTGGCGTAAATGATAAAGAAGCTATAGACGTTCCAGAGCCGCAGTAGAAACTCCGGGACACTTTCACGAATAGCTTGTTCGCTGTAGCGGATGCTATTCCATGGCGGCTGCCCAGCGAAAAAGTACCAGCGAAGTGCATCTGCACCATATCGATCTAGAATCTCGGAAGGCTCTTTGTAGTTCCGCTTGCTTTTGGACATTTTGCCACCGTCTTCGCCGAGCATATGCCCGAGAACGATGCAATTGCGAAACGGGTGTGGATAGTCTTTGGGTGGCATTGCTGCTGCAGCGTGTGTCGACGCAGCGTCAGTTGTTGATTCAGGTCCAAAAAGCAGAGTGCTGATGGCAAGTTGGCTATAAAACCATCCGCGAGTCTGATCGATGGCTTCCGAGATAAAATCGGCGGGCCATTGTGACTCAAATTCTTCAGCACCTGTGTGTGGCCAGCCCCACTGAGCAAAAGGCATTGCTCCAGAGTCGAACCAACAATCAATCACCTCTGGTACACGACGCATGCGGGCATGTGTTGCAAATGGTGAGTCGTATGTGATGGCATCAATGTAGGGCTTATGGACACGAAGGTCGTCTGACAAATCAGGATTGTCGACTTTGGCTTGATCGAAAACTTCAGTGCCCGTTGCGCCAGGTTTGGCAAGTAATGCGTCGTATGAAGAGATGGCTTCAGCTTTCCCAGTTTCTTCACAGACCCAGATGGGAAGAGGTGTTCCCCAGTAGCGTTCTCTGGACAACGCCCAGTCGACGTTGTTCTTGAGGAAGTTGCCAAATCGGCCTTCCTTGATGTGTTCGGGCATCCAGTTGATCTGGCTGTTATTGGCGAGCATTTCATCTCGGAAATCGCTGGTGCGAATAAACCAGCTCGCTCTTGGATATTGAATCAGCGGATCGTTATCAGCCCGCCAACAGAATGGATAGTCATGGAGGTACTGTTCCTGGTGAACAAGCAGGCCGCGACTGCGAACGTCACGGGTAAGATCACGGTCACACTCTTTGACGAAGCGGCCGGTCATCGTGGGAAATTCGTCTGTGAACGTGCCGTCGGGTGCGACGCAATTAATAAGCGGTGGCTGGTTGTTTTCGAATCGCTCTCGTTCCGCCATTAAAACACTGTAGTCAACCTCACCAAATGCTGGTGCGATGTGCACAATGCCGGTGCCTGAATCTGTGGTAACAAAATCAGCTTCGATGACTCGCCAGGCAACAGTCGCACCCCCCCCGTTCTTCAGAGGTGCGGCTTTTGGCTCACTGTTTGAGTAAAAACAATCAAATGGCGGTTGGTAGCACAGTCCTACGAGATCTGATCCAGGACAGGAATCAAGAATCTCAATCTCAGTCTTCTTCTTTTCGGCAAGTGATGCGGCAAGAGGCTCAGCAAGAACGTATTCGTGTTCCGGGTCATCTTCAAACCGGACAACAACATACGTGAGATCTGCCTTCACAGCTGCGAACTGATTCGATGGGAGTGTCCATGGTGTTGTCGTCCATGCAATCAGGTTTCGCTTTGTTGGGGCACCGCTTGCATCGAGAAGTGGAAAGGCAACATACACACTCGGGTCGGCTACCTGCCGATATCCCTGGCCAACCTCACCACTGGAAAGTGCGGTGCCACCCTGTGGCCACCACCACACAATTTTGTGGCCTTGATAAAGAAGACCACGGTTGAAAAGTTCTGACAGCGCCCACCACACGCTTTCGACATAGCTTTGATGGTAGGTCACATAGGCTTCTGAAAGATCAATCCAAAACCCTATCCGTTCGGTGAGCGTTTCCCATTCCTTCATATATCGCCAGACAGATTCCTGACATCGGTGAATGAATGGCTCAATGCCGTAGTCTTCAATTTCGGCTTTTGAGTGGATGCCCAGGCTCTTGCACACTTCGACTTCTACGGGCAGACCGTGGGTGTCCCAGCCAGCCTTACGTTCACAGAACTCACCTCGCATTGTCCGGTAGCGTGGATAGAGATCTTTGATAGCACGCGTGAGACAGTGCCCTGGATGAGGCATGCCATTGGCTGTTGGTGGTCCTTCAAAAAAAACGAACCGTTTGGCGCCCCGACGGTTGTCGAGTGACTTCTGGTAAATTCCCGCAGACTTCCAGAGGGCAGCGATTTCGGCTTCTGTGGCTGGCAGATCGGGTCTGCCTCGGACGGGCTGGAACATGAAATTTGTGAGACGAGGCTGTGGGAAATGAGGAGGTTGGTAATGAGACGCTTATCCTACCCAGCAGAACCTTCTGGCCCCAGTGCTACCCGGTCAAGCCCGGCTGGAGGGCACGAGGCTGCTATGAAGAAGCGATACAAACGTGTAGCGACTGGGCTAATCCCGTTAGGAACCCTCCACAGTATTGTGGCATGTCGGCTATAGACGCACTAGATCACACCAGTTGCCGCATCCCGAACGGCTCCCTCAATAAGAGCTCTGAGTTTTGGTTCTGCGTTCCGGGCCACTTCTAGAATTTTTTCCACTGTTGCAACTTCGAGTGCATCTGGGAGGCACATGTCTGTGACAACCGAAAGGCCGAGTACCCGCAGGCCGGCATGAACGGCAACGATAACTTCTGGGACAGTCGACATGCCAACAACATCAGCGCCTATTGTCCGCAGGTAACGATACTCGGCCCGTGTCTCGAGATTGGGGCCAGTCACTGCCACATATACGCCTCGGTGGGCAACAAAGTTTTCGTGGCGAGCTACCTCTAGGGCACGGTCAATAAGCGGAAAGGTATACGGCTCTGACATGTCAGGGAATCTCGGCCCTAGACGATCGTCATTGATGCCGACAAGTGGGTTGTCCTGCATCAGATTGATGTGGTCATCAATAACCATAATGTCACCGGCACTATAGTTCGGGTTGAGTCCACCGCATGCATTTGTGACAACTAGAAGTTCAGCACCAAGGCGATGGAGGACCCGCACGGGCAGAGTGATCTGCGATGCCGGGTAGCCCTCGTACAAATGCATCCGGCCTTCGAGAATCATGACCGGGACACCATCAAGCAGACCACATACGAGTTGTCCGGCATGTCCGTGTGCTGTTGAGCGAGCAAAGTGTGGAATCTCCTCATATGGAATTTCGACACGGTCAGTGACACCTTGTGTGGCGTTTCCGAGACCGCTTCCAAGGATGATCCCTACTTTTGGTTGATGAGGCCACCGCTTCTGAATGGCTTCACATGCTGCTGTAATTTGATCGTACTGCTCTAGCATTCGCGGCTACCCTCTCCTCGTTTGTGAATCGGGAACACTGCTGGCTTCCACCTGACCATGCGGTCAGTCTTCGTCGAGAAGATTCTGAAAGTCAGGATGATTCCTCAGTGAGTCGAGGTCTGGATCAGCCTCGAGGTGATGAAGGTCATCATACCCAAGGAGAATTGCCTGGGAGAGCGCGCTAATCGCTTCCTTTGAACAACCCGCCCGGGCAAGTGAACAGCCCAGATTATAACGAGCGAGTGCGTCTTCTGGCAGAAGGCTGACTAAATGACGGTCAAGTTCTACTGCTCTATCGAGGTGACCCTTTTTCGCAACTAATTCGGCTAGCACTCGAACAACTTCCGTCGATGTCGCATCACGGGCAAAAAGCTGCTCAAAAAATTCAATGTCGAAGTCAAGTTGTGACAGAACACCAAACCACGGATAGCCGCTGAGAGAGGGATTCTCGTGCTGAGGGGCATTTGTGTTGCTCATGGCTGACTCCGAAGGAAACGGCCGCCTTATTACTTTTTGCCACCTGGTGACTTGCTCGGTGGAGGTGCCTCCGGCCGAAGGTCATCTGGATGCTCCCAATCAGGATCGCTTTCTTCCTCCTGAAAGTCATCATCAAATTCGTCATCGAAATCATCGAAGTTAGAATCTTCATCGGCAAGTGGGTCGTCACTCTCCAGATCGTTGTCATCACCGACGTCGATGTCTTCATCGGTCGATTCTTCATTATTCGTGACTTGAATGAGCCGAAAATCCCCAATCAGCGGGTCAGCGAATTCTGTTGAGAACGATGGAAATGTAGGAATCACTCGACTTTTGGTTACCCAAATGGAGTGGACAGCTGGGTGTTGGTCGTTGAGTTGCAACATTGACAAAGTCCCGACGAAAAAAGGAAGCGTCTCAAGGCCTCTGAAAGCAGCCTTGCTGAATAAGCAAAATATACACCCTAGGGCGGCTAGGGAAGGGGGAGTCTTTCGCTACGTGTGATAGTCGGCATTGAGCCGGACATATTCTGCCGTCAGATCACTGGTGTAAAAGCGGATTGTGCCGGGCCCTTCACCTAAATTGATATCAATCTGCGTTTCTCGGTTCTCACGGATTGATTTTGATACTTTTTCGGCGTCAAAACCCACTGGTGAGGCATTTTTGAAGAGTTCGAAACCGTTGACCCGCAGGGTAAGCCGCCCAGGATCAAACGAAACGCCTGCGTATCCAGCAGCAGAGACAATTCGGCCCCAATTTGGGTCTGCGCCGGCAACTGCTGTTTTTACCAGTGGGCTATCGGCTATTGCCCGAGCAACCTGGCGGGCATCCTCCCGGCATTCGGCACCAGTTATCTCAATGCAGATGACGTGTGTCGCGCCTTCTCCATCATCAGCGATCTCACGGGTGAGATTATCACACGTGTTCATCAAGGCAGTTTCCAATGCCTCGAGATTTTTCCCTGTGAGAGGTTCCTCTCCGGCGGCACCGTTGGCAAGGAGCAGGACAGTATCGTTCGTGCTCATGTGACCATCAACGCTCACGCAGTTGAAAGAAACATCTGTTGCTTGAAAGAGGAGACGTTGTGCATCCTCAGGAGTAATCGCAGCGTCAGTGACAATGAGACCGAGCATGGTCGCGAGTTTTGGTCCAATCATGGCAGCGCCTTTGCCAATACCAAGCATTCGATACTTGTCACCCGACGGGGTCTTGCCGAATGCTTCCCCCGCAAGTTTTGGACGGGTATCTGTTGTCATGAATCCCCGCGCTGCACGCATGACACTGTCCTCATCTGCGGCCAATTGGTTGGCTGCAGTGCGGATGCCTGCTTCGATGGTCTCCATCGGAAGAAATTCACCGATAATGCCTGTCGATAGCACGAGGACACTGCTCTGGAGACTACCAATCGCCTCGGCAGTCAGGGTTGCCATGGCGGCTGCATCAGATTCGCCTTGTGTGCCCGTGCAGGCGTTTGCATTCCCAGAGTTGACTACCACACCACGGAATCCGGAGCCAGGAGTGCGATCGCGATCAAAAGCCACGGGCGCGGCGAAAACAAGATTCTGAGTGTAGACCCCAGCTGCAGTTGCTGGTCGGTCAGAGACAATGAGGGAAATATCTTCTCGGGTCGGATTCCGTTTCAGTCCGGCATGTAACCCAGAAACCTGAAAGCCTTTGGGGAGCGGGGGAACTGGGCCGCGGAATGGTGTTTCAGCAGGAGCCATCGGCAGTTTGCAAATAAAGGGTAAGGGGGTTAGAGCAGGCCTGTTGTTTCTGGCAGGGCATGCATGCAGTTCAGGTTTTGTACGGCTGCGCCGGCAGCACCTTTGACAAGGTTGTCGAGACAGGAAATGAGAATAAATCGACCTCGCACTAGCCGAGCCGTCAGGTCGCAGAAGTTTGTGTCAACGGTGTCTTTTGTACCGGGCAGATGGTCAACAAGCCGCACAAAATGTTCTGCTCCGTAGGCTTGCTGCCACACATCGTCAATATGTTTCTCTGTGACACCAGACACGGGCTTTGCGTAGATTGTAGCAAGAATCCCACGATCCATAGGGGCAAGTTGCGGAGTGAAAATAACTTCTGGCTGCGTTGTTGCATGCCGGGCAATGATCTGTTCAATCTCCGGTGTATGTCGATGGCGGCCAACGTTATATGGCGAAAGACTCTCATTGCACTCAGGAAAATGAGCCATGAGTTTCGGATTACGACCTGCTCCACTCACACCACTTTTGGCATCGATGATGATGTCGCTGGTTTCAATGAGGCCGGCCTTGATCAGAGGAGCAAGAGGGATGATAGCTGCCGTGGCGTAGCAGCCAGGGTTGGCGACGAGAACAGAGTCGGCAATCTGCTTTCGAAACAACTCAGGAAGTCCATAGACGGTTCTGCCAAGACGATCGCTGTCGCCGTGGGGTTGGCCGTACCACTCCTGGTACGTTGGAGCGTCGTCCAGTCGATAGTCTGCACTGAGGTCGATAACTTTGGCTCCCGCGTCGAGGAGTGTTGGAACAACTGACGCACTTGCACAATGTGGCAGGCAGCAGAAAACAACATCTGCCCGCTGTGCTATCTCTGCGGGCTTCAGGTCTTCAAGGGGCAGTTCAAGCCGTCCGACCAGACTCGGGTGCACGCTCGAGACAGGGGTATTCCCCTTCTGCCGGCTTGTTACCGCGACGATTTCGACGTCGGGATGCCGGAGGAGATATTTTATCGATTCAAGCGCCGTATATCCTGTGGCGCCGAGGATAGCAACTTTAATCACGTCAGTGCTGCAGAGTAGGGGACAGTGGTGAGGAAGAACAAAGTGGCCTGTGGCAACTCACAAATAGCATAGCAGAGGAACTCAGACGGAGTCGGTTAACTGCTTAATTCGCCTTTGCCCGAGTGTGCTCCAATCAGTTTAAGCAGCCAGCGAGCGACAGCTGTTTTTGTGCCTGCCTGCTGTCCGACTCGTTGGTGGGCATGGTCATAGACTGTGACGGCAGTTGTTGTGGTGTCTAGTGCCGTCAGATCATTTAACACAATGAGGTCACATTTTTTTGCAGTTATTTTCTTCAGGGCCCTGGCCGGGTCGCCATCTGGCTCAAGCGCGAAAGCAACCATCCATTGAGACGGTCTGGCCTGCCTGGCCAGTGTTGCGATGATGTCACGGGTTGGCTTGAGGTCAAGTACAAGGCCACGCTGCCTTGGGAGCTTCCCCTTTTCACGCTGTTTCGGTTCAAAGTCGCAGGGTGCCGCTGTGGCGATCACACCATCGACGCGAGGTAGGAGAGTGAGCGACTTCTTCAACATATCGCCGGTTGTAACAACTGAGGTGACTCGGGCTTCCGTTGGGTACCGCACACTCACTGGCCCGCTTACGATGCTCACGGTATGTCCCTTTGCAATGGCAGCTGTCGCGAGAGCAGCAGCCATGCGGCCGCTCGAGGCATTCGTCAGGAAACGGACGTCATCGATGTACGCGCGAGTGGGGCCAGCGGTAATGAGTATGTGAGCCATTTGTTTGTTGTAACGTGAGCCTGTTACGAAGTGCCAAAGGCAGTCTCGATGGCAGCTGTTATCGTTTCGGGTTCTGCCATGCGACCGGTGCCAGTTTGGCGACACGAGAGCCAGCCTGATGTTGGCTGAATAAAGCCGACGCCATCTTCTGTCAGTTGAGAGATGTTCCGCTGGACCGCTGCTTTCTCCCACATGGCTGCATTCATGGCGGGAGCCATGAGTATGGGGCACCTGGCACAGAGAAGAAGTGTTGAGAGGAGGTCATCGGCGAGACCAGTTGCCGCCTTTGCCAGGATGTCCGCTGTAGCCGGCGCAACGACAATCAACTCAGCACGTTCTGCCAGTTCAATATGTGCACCTAAAGGAAAATTTCCTGGATCAAAGCTGCGGGAAGCAACGGGTCGTCCGGTAAGTGCAGCAAACGTTGCCGCGCCGATAAATTTCCGTGAATTTCGTGTCATGACAACCGAAATATTCGCAGAACGCTGGACGAGTCCGCTTGTCATTGCCGCAACTTTGTACGCCGCGATGCCACCGCCGACGGCGATGACTATTTCCCGGTCTGCAAGTGGATTCGACACAACATATTCCATCAACAAGAGAAGCGATCAGAAGGTCTGGTGCTTCAGAGGGTACCTAGCAGATGCATCAACGGCAAAAACACAAATCAGAAACTGGCGTCGAAGTCGATTGGTGCTCCTGCTTCCGGCGACTCGCCAGTAATCCTGAGATTCATTGATGTATCCAGGAAAATCTTATCCTGTTTGATTTCCTCGATAACAATCTGCATCTTGTCGTTGCTATCAATGTCGACAAGCGGGCGCCCCCCAGCGTTGAGTGCAACAAGACGTTTCTGGATGAGTGTTGACAGCTTGAAGCGTCCACCAACTTTGTTCACGATTTCTTCTTCACGGAGGTCGTCGATCATGTCGAGATTGCTTTCTGTGAGGCTGACTAAAAGGGTTTGGGTTATTGGGCAGAAGCTGTTTCTGTTGAGTCGTTTGAGAAACCAGCAGCTGTGAGGATCGTTTTTATGTTCGCAAGGGCGTCTTCCACTGAATCATTAACGACCCGGTGTCGGTAATGCCCAGACTGACGAAGTTCACGGTGAGCAACTTCTAATCTACGTTTGATTGCCTCCGGGGTTTCAGTCCCACGGCCTCGAAGGCGTTCTTCAAGATGTGCGGGGTCCGAAGGCTCAACGAAGATTGTTACCGCTTGAGGATACCGTTCCAAGATAGAAAGGGTACCCTCGACGTCAATTTCAAGAATAACCCATTTCCCATGGGTGAGGCGAGGTGTGACCTCATCTTCCAGCGTTCCGTACCAATATTCGCGACCATAGACCTGACAGCACTCGATAAATCTGCCTGCATTTCTGCTGGAATCGAATTCTTCTGCCGACAGGAAATGGTAGTCGATGCCAGGCGTTTCTCCGGTACGCGGTGGACGTGTTGTCGCGGAAATACTCGGAATGAGGGCAGAGAAGTCAGCAAGGAGGCGGCGAAGCAGCGTAGACTTCCCGACGCCGGAGGGGCCAGAGAGAACGACAAGTTGACCTTCAGTTTGACTCATCGTAATGTTCTACCCCACTAGGAGTAGCCTTGAAAAGTGGCCCCACGCCAATGCGGGTATTCCTTGAGCGGGGCTATTCGATGTTGGCAGCCTGTTCCCGTATTCTTTCGACCTGCGACTTGAGATCAACGACTGCATGGGCGATGGCAACATCAACCGATTTTGAGCCGATCGTATTGGCTTCGCGGCCAAGTTCCTGAGCCAGAAAGTCGAGACTCCGTCCAGGCGCCGTATCGTGCAGAAGACTTCGAAATTGCTCGACATGGCTTTCTAGTCGAACAAGTTCTTCGGAGATGTCAGATCGATCGGCAATGAGCGCAACCTCACGGATAACATCGTTGTCGTCCAGGCGGGCCTGGTGTGTTTCCAAAACCTTTGCAACACGGTCGAGAAGTCGTTGGCGATGTTCAGCAACGACTTCCGGTACACGTTTACGAATCTGTTGCACCAGTTCTCCGATTGAAACACAGGCTTGTTCGAGATCAGTAACCAGCGCTGTCCCTTCGGATTGCCTCATGGTGTCGAGTTGACTTACCGCAGCTGAAGTCGCAGCGGAAACAACAGGCCATGTTGCTTCAACAGCTGATGCATCCGGTGGTGCATCAAGCAGGACGCCGGGAAGACCGAGAAGCGGATCGATCGTCGGGGGTGTTGTGATACCGCGTCGATCACAGAAAGACTCCCAGTCATCGAGGTAGGCTCCGAGTTGATCCTGGTCAAGCCGACGACCGGTTGGAACGGCAGATCCACTGACTTCGAGGGTTATCTGAAGACTTCCTCGCTTGATGCGTTCCCGGATCAAGCCTTCAAGTCGTGGCTCGAGGAGATGAAAACCCTCACGCGTGCGGATACTACATTTGAGATGGCGGTGATTGACACTGCGAATTTCGACCCTGCAGGCGACGCCCTGATTGTCGGCAAACCCTTCGCCGCATCCGGTCATGCTGCGGGCCATGGTAGTCCTCCAGGTCTACTCAGCCGACTTCTCAGCCGGCGGAGATGGATCAGTCGAAGCGTCAGGCTGCGACTCGTTTGTAGGTTCTGCTGGCTCAGAAGAACTCGTGTCATCAGAAGTCTTGGCCATTTCAGATTCGCTGGTTTCAGATTCGCTGGTTTCAGCCGGTGGCTGCGAGGAATCGCTTCCAGACTCAGGAACAAGGTCTGACGGAATAGCTTCGGTTGTCCCAAGTCCTTCCATCGATTCTGGTGCCGCGGCGCCAAGGTTTGTACTGAAGAGTGACTGCTGTGTCCCAAGTACATTAATTGAGAGAATACAGAGCAAAATCCAGAATGTCGCAACGCCAATCGTGATCTTGGTAAACAGGTCACCGGCTTTGGTGCCAAATGCACTTTGGCCACCCATGCCGCCGAGAGCACCGGCAAGTCCACCTCCACGTCCACGCTGGATGAGCACCAGCAGAATCAGAAAAACTGACGTAGCAACGAGCATGAATCCAAGAAAGAAGCGAACAAACATGAGCATTGCGAATGAATTCTCCAAAAATGGTCAAGCGGCCAAAGGGCAATTATGTACTCGACAATGTATCGTGGGCGGCCATTTGGGGCTATCCCGATGACACGAATTAGCTGGCGTGAGCAAATTGTTCAGCAATTGCCAGAAAGTCGTCAGCTTTAAGGCTCGCCCCTCCGACAAGTGCACCATCAATATCGGGCTGTGACGCCAAAACCCCGGCATTATCGGGTTTTACGCTGCCGCCATACTGGATTACCACCTGACTGGCCGTTGCTGCATCAGTAAGTTCTGCCAGCTGCTGACGGATCAGGGCATGAACTTCCTGGGCCTGTTCAGGCGTCGCGACCTTTCCAGTGCCGATTGCCCAGACCGGTTCATAGGCAATGATCGACGTGGCAAGGTCGGCCGCACTGAGTCCAGCAAGTGAACCGGAAATCTGTTTTGTGACAACTGCGGCTGTTCGGCCTTGTTCACGTTCTTCCAGAGTTTCGCCAACGCAAATGATCGGTGTGAGACCGGCGGCGAGGACAGCTTTGGCTTTTGTGTTGACAATACTGTCTGTCTCACCAAAGAGTGTTCGGCGTTCAGAGTGCCCTACTATGCAGAATGTGCAGCCTATATCGACGAGCATTGCCGGAGCGATCTCACCTGTAAAGGCACCCTTTGGTTGGTCGTGGAGGTTCTGGCCGCCAAGAGCAACACCAGACGGGGCTACGCCATTGGCTAGTTCAAGTGCTGAAGCAACTGCTTCAAGATAAATAGACGGAGGGCAGAGGATCAGGTTGCAATCCCCACAGGAGTGAGCACCAGTAGCCACACCCTGAGCGAGTGCAACCGCTCCAGCACGGTCAAGATTCATCTTCCAGTTTCCAGCGACGATTCGGCGACGGGTGGCCATTCTCACTCCTTGCGTTTGATTCTATCGATGTGCTCGTTTTTATCAGAGAGACGCAGTGTAGTGCGAAAACACGACATGCACTAGACACCAGTGGGAGGCTCGGGTTTAAGATTTCGTTAGCATCGGAAACAGTACACTATCCGACCAGGCTTGCACCGGCATAGCTGCCGAGAATGGCAACCCGGGTGCACCGCTTCTCGAGCGACGCAATTGCTCGCCGTACCCGGAGATCATCACGGTGACCCTCGAGTTCAACGAAGAATATATAACCTCGTTTCTCACCAGGTAGAGGAAACGATTCGATCCAGGTCAGATTGAGTTTCTGCCGCTTTGGTATAGCCAGCGCGTCAGCAAGTCCGCCCGGACGATGTTTGATTTCAAACATCAAGGCAGTCTTGTCCCGGCCGGTCCGTTTGGCGTCGGCATGGCCGATGACAGCGAAGCGGGTTGTATTACCAGCGATGTCCTCAATATTTTCAGCCAGAATGGACAGGCTGTGGTGTACGCCTGCTTGACGACTGGCTATTGCCGCAGCCTTTGACTCACGTGATGCTTTTTCGGCTGCAGCGCTTGTGCTGGTGACCTCGATCAACTGTGCGTTCGGGAGGTGCCGTGCGAGCCAGTTACGGCATTGTGAGAGTGCTTGTGGTCGACTGTAAACCTTCTTTACGTCGTGGCGTTCACAGGCAGCAAGTAGATTGTGGTGAATGCGTAGTGGGACTTCGGCACATATTTTGACCGGCATGCGGGCCAGGTTATCAAGTGTGTCGGCGATTCGGCCGTCGGTTGAGTTTTCTAAAGGAACGACACCGTAGTGAGAATGACCAGCCTGTACTTCCTCAAATGCTGCTGAAATGCTGGACACTGGAACAAATTCCACTGCATTTCCAAAACGATGAAGGGCAGCAAGGTGACTGTACGTCCAGGCAGGACCAAGGTGAGCTACCCGTAAGTGCTGTTCAATGGCGCGAGAACCCGAAATCAGTTCACGAAAGATTGATTTGAGACTGTCGTCGGCGAGTGGTCCTTCATTCGCTTCGGCCACCCGGTCGAGGACAAGTTCTTCTCGGGACGGATCATATGTCAGTTCACCACTTGCTGATTTGATGTGTCCTATCTCTCGGGCTACATCAGCCCGCTGATTCATGAGGGCGACAAGTTCATGATCAATCGTATCGATCCGTTTTCGCAAGGTCGTCAGACCAGGCTTCCTGGTAGTCGTCTTTTTGCGGGTCGCTTTAGTCTTGCGTGATGCCATGATGTTCACTTCTTGAACCGAAAAAATAACAGGGTCGTGTACACACCATACCCCACTGGACAGTCGGGTGATGCCACTTCGTTGTGCAACATTTCAAGAATCCCAGCCCGGCGAGAGAACCCGTCAAAATGGCAGTCTCTGGGAGGTAGCACCCATGTATTCTCAACTCTACCGTCTGAATTCTTTCCGTAAATACGCTGTTTTATTCAATTCTTGGAATTGAGTCGGCAGAACCGAGTCTTTGGACGCTATGGCACGGGCTTTGCAATCTTCTTGTGCTACGAGGGCAGACCGACAAAACCGGCCCGGAGAAGTAGTCGGCAACGGCAACTGGCTGGCTCCCGGACAAGGATTCATGGTGCACGGTCGTGCGACGGAAAAGAAAAGCTAGGACATCGAAGGAGAAACACAAAACATGGCAACCAAACAAGGCGAAAAAATAATCGGTATCGATCTTGGAACAACGAATTCAGTTGTTGCAGTCATGGAAGGCAAAGAACCGAAGGTCATCGCAAATAAAGAGGGCAACCGCCTCACTCCGAGTGTTGTGGCCTTTAACGACAAGGGTGAAACACTCGTCGGCGATATTGCACGGCGACAAGCAGTCACAAACCCAACGCGAACAATTTATTCGATTAAGCGATTCATGGGTCGTCGCCACAATGAGGTGGCAAGCGAAGAGAAAATTGTGCCCTACGACGTTGTTGGCGGTCCGGAAGATTACGTCAAGGTGAAAGTTGGTGATAAGGAGTTCACGCCGCCAGAAATTTCTGCCACGGTGCTACGGTCTCTGAAAGAGTCGGCAGAAAGCTACCTTGGCCATAAGGTCAATAAGGCGGTCATTACAGTGCCGGCATACTTCAACGACGCTCAGCGGCAGGCCACGAAAGACGCTGGTCAGATTTCCGGCCTCGAGGTCATGCGAATCATCAATGAGCCAACTGCAGCTGCACTGGCTTACGGTCTTGAGAGCAAGAGCCAGGAAAAAATCGCTGTCTTTGACCTCGGTGGTGGAACGTTCGACGTTTCCGTTCTTGAAGTGGCTGATGGAGTGTTTCGTGTAATCAGTACCAATGGTGATACGCACCTTGGTGGTGACGATTTTGATCAGACGCTCATTAATCATGTTGCCGACCAGTTCAAAAAAGAACAGGGCATTGATCTGCGAGACGACACCATGGCACTGCAACGACTGCAGGAAGCGTGCGAAAAAGCGAAGAAAGAATTGAGTTCCGCGCAAAGTAGCGACATTAATCTGCCGTTTATTACTGCAGATGCCTCCGGTCCAAAGCATCTTCAAATAACGATAACACGGGCACAGTTCGAGGAAATGTGTGACGGACTTGTTGAAAGATGCCGAGGCCCAGTTATCCAGGCACTCAAGGATGCCAAGCTCGATCCAAAAGACATTGATGAGGTTGTTCTTGTTGGTGGTTCGACACGAATCCCCAAGGTTCAGGAACTTGTGAAGAGTATTTTTGGGAAGGAACCACACAAGGGTGTGAATCCAGATGAAGTCGTCGCCCTTGGTGCTGCGATCCAAGGTGGTGTGTTGGCAGGTGACGTGCAAGACGTGCTGTTGCTTGATGTGACGCCACTGAGCCTCGGTATTGAAACCGAAGGTGGATTGTTCACTAAACTTGTTGAACGAAATACCACAGTGCCAACAGAGCGAAAACAGGTCTTCAGCACGGCGGCAGACAACCAGACGGCAGTGACGGTCAGTGTCTATCAAGGTGAGCGGTCGATGGCAAAGGACAACCGTCTCCTTGGTCAGTTCAATCTAGAAGGAATTCCTCCAGCACCTCGTGGTACTCCACAGGTCGAAGTGAAATTTGATATTGATGCAAACGGTATTCTCTCGGTGAATGCGAAAGATCTTGGATCGAACAAGGAGCAGTCAGTCACGATTGAGCAATCAAGCGGTCTCAATGAAGAAGAGATTGAGAAGATGCGTAAGGACGCAGAATTGCATGCTGAAGAAGACAAGCAGAAGCAACGGTTGGCTGAAGTGCGTAATCGTTCTGAGGCACTGTGCTTTCAAACAGAGAAACTGATTAAAGAAAACGATGAGAAATTGTCGGATGCTGACAAGGCGCCACTCGAGGCAGCGATTGCAAAAGCTCGTGAGGCTGCTAAGGGTGAAGATGCTGATGCAGTCCAATCAGCACACGATGCACTTGAGCAGGCATCTCACGCACTTTCAAAAGTGTTGTATGAATCTCAGGCGGCAGATGCAGCTGGAGGTGAGACCGCAGGTAGTGAACCAGCTGGTGCCGCAGCAGCTGCGGACGATACCATTGATGCTGAGTTTGAAGTCAAGCAAGACGACGAATAAGCCTTGTCGCCGGAGGTGCCCAGCGCGGCGCCTCCGGTTGGCATGTGCAGGGGACGTGCAATCTGGAAAAACTAGTGAGAGCGTTGCTGCGCGCCAAGGCAGTGTGAAAGGAATGATCTGATGGCATTTCGATTTGATAAATTTACAATTAAGGCACAGGAAGCCGTTCAGCGTGCAGTGGACCTCGCTGCAGACCGTGGTAATCCTCAGACGACGCCCGTGCATCTGTTATTTGCCCTCCTGTCCGAGCAAGAAGGTATCGTGCGTCCCTTGCTTGAGAAGATTGGTGTTGATCGAGGGCATCTCGAACGAATCATCGAAGCAGAGCTTTCGCATCTCCCAAAGGTTGCTGGAGGAGCACAGCCGCAACCTGATCAGGAACTCATTAAGGTTTTTGAAATCGCAACGTCCGAGTCGGGGACAATGAAAGATGATTTTGTCTCGACTGATCATCTGCTCATCGCGATCTCTAAGTCACCATCCAAGGCACAGAACGTACTCAAGCTTGCAGCGGTAACCGAAAAGGATTTGTTGGCTGGGTTGCAGGCAGTTCGAGGCAGTTCACGTGTCACTGATCAGAGCCCAGAAGAGAAGTTTCAGGCGCTTGAAAAATATGGAATTGATCTGGTTCAGCGGGCGAGTCAGGGAAAATTGGATCCGGTCATAGGCCGAGACTCAGAGATTCGTCGGGTTATTCAAGTGTTGTCGCGACGCACGAAAAACAACCCAGTGCTGATCGGTGAGCCTGGTGTCGGAAAGACAGCCATTGCTGAGGGACTTGCCCTACGGATTGTACAGTCGGACGTTCCGGAGACCTTGCGGAATCGTCGCGTCATCGCTCTGGACCTCGGTGCGCTTATTGCTGGTACAAAATATCGTGGCGAGTTTGAAGACAGACTCAAGGCAATTCTACGTGAGGTCGAAGCAGCGGCAGGCAACGTCATTCTTTTTATTGATGAACTCCATACAGTGATTGGCGCCGGTGCCGCTGAGGGTGGATCTGACGCAGCGAATTTGCTCAAGCCAGCGCTTGCACGCGGTGAGCTGCGATGCATCGGGGCAACAACCCTCGATGAATACCGCAAGCATATTGAGAAAGACGCAGCGCTTGAGCGACGATTTCAGCCGGTGTTTGTAGGCGAGCCTTCTGTCGAAGACACAATTGCAATACTGAGGGGTTTGAAGCCGCGATACGAAGCTCATCACAAGGGTGTGAAAATCAACGACTCAGCACTTGTGGCTGCTGCTGAATTGTCCCATCGATATATTGCAGACCGTTTTCTGCCGGATAAGGCAATCGACCTGATGGACGAAGCAACCAGCCGCATTGCGATGGAGTTGCAAAGTGTTCCAAGTGAAATTGATGAGGTGCAGCGACGCCTTGTGCAGCTCGAGTTGGCTGGGCGGCAGCTTGCTGAAGAGACGGAGTCGCACGCAAAGGACCGACTTGTCGAGATCGAATCTGAGGCCGCAGAACTTCGCCGAAAACTAGCAAGTCTTCGTGAACAGTGGGAGGCAGAAAAATCTGGCGTCGGTAGTGCGCAGGAACTCCGGCAGAAGCTAGATGAGGCACAGCTCGCCTTTGACAAAGTGAATCTGCAAGTGAATGAGCGGCAGTCACTTGGTCAGTCTGTCAGTGAGGAAATGTATCAACAACTCTACGAGCTTGATGTTGTGAAAAAGCAGCTTGCAGACCGTCTTGAACAGGAAGAGGCAGAAAAAGAATCGGCTGAGAAGGTGTCTGCCAAAGAAACGAAGGCAACCAAGCGACTCCTCCGCAGGTCGGTTGGTCCCGAAGAAATTGCAGAAGTCGTGAGCTCATGGACGGGTATTCCTGTTACAAGGCTTGTTGAAACCGAGCGGGCAAAACTACTTGTTCTCGAAGACCGGCTTCATCAGCGCGTTGTTGGTCAGGACGAGGCAGTTGAGGCTGTGAGCAATGCGGTCCGGCGAAGTCGTTCGGGCCTGCAGGACCCCAACCGTCCGATTGGTTCATTTATTTTCTTGGGCCCGACAGGCGTTGGGAAAACAGAATTATGCAAAGCCTTAGCAGAAGTGCTTTTTGACGATGAAAACGCAATGGTGCGAATTGACATGAGTGAATACATGGAGAAGCATACTGTTGCGAGGTTAATTGGTGCACCACCTGGCTATGTTGGCTATGAAGAAGGTGGGCGTTTAACAGAAGCGGTGCGCCGCCGTCCCTACTCAGTTGTGCTGCTCGATGAAATTGAAAAGGCACATCGGGATGTTTTTAATGTGCTGCTTCAGGTGCTTGATGATGGACGGCTCACAGATAGTCTTGGCCATACCGTCGACTTCACCAACACTCTGGTCGTTATGACGAGCAACGTAGGCAGCCAGATGATTCAGGAGATCACAAAAGAAAAGGGTAGTGACGAAGAGATTCGTGAAGCTGTCCAGGAGTCGCTTGCAACACGTTTTCTGCCAGAGTTTCTAAACCGTATCGATGAAACTATTATCTTTCATCCACTTGATGAGCGACACATCCACCGCATTGTTTCTTTCCAGCTGGAACAACTTGTCAAGCAATCGCACAAAGCTGGTATTACACTCCAGTGTAGTGAGGCAGTTGTGGACGAGATTGCTCGTTTGGGGTACGACCCGATGTATGGAGCGAGACCACTGAAACGAGTCATTCAGCAGCAATTGCAGAATGAGTTGGCCAAAGATTTACTTGGTGGTGAGTTTACTGAGGGTGATCAGGTCACTGTGGACTTCAAGCAGGATGAGTTTCTCTTCAGCAAGCAGGCTGACTAAGTTCTAAAAAAACTTTTGTCGCCCTGAGAGAGACTCAGGCATGGACTATGCTTTGCCGTCTTCAATGCCAAGCCGCACAATTAGGTCTTCACATCCTGGAGTCATCTTGCGAAGTTTCTCTGCAATGACTTGTTTTTCACTGGTCGTTGCCTTCGACAATTTGCCTTCGAACTTTGTAACCTTCTTCCGCCGGTGACGTCGGCGTTTGACTTCCTTCATACGATTGCTGATACCACCCATCACGATTCTCCTTGAGTTATTGTGTAATTCCTACTGTAAAGCAGCAAAGTTCGGTCGTCAAAGGTAGCCACTGTGGCTCGGACGCGAAGCGATGTAGACTTTGTGGCTCACATTTCGGTATTCCGGCAGATGTGTCACTCGGACGGGTGGCAGAGCGGTTGAATGCACCGGTCTTGAAAACCGGCAGACGTGAAAGCGTCTCGTGGGTTCAAATCCCACCCCGTCCGCTTATTCAGTTCGGTATAGGTGTTTCATTGTTCCGGAAATCTAGAACGAACTCTCGATTTTAGTGTTCTGTCAGCCTTGTGGATGGAACATGCAGAAAAGAGATTTCCTGAAGACGGCCAAAACTATTCGTGGTCTGTACCCACAGATGTTTTTGGTGTTCTGTCGCCGCGGGCTAGTTCACCAAGCCTGCGTGCAAGAAATTCATGTGAAATGTGAATTGCCTTCTCTCGGTCGCCTGGGTCATAGTCCCAGTACTCCTGGAGTATCACTTCGCACGCTGGGTAATGACTTCCATCATCACCAATCTGCCGCCGCAAGGTGGCGAGCCGAGTCTTTAACTCAGTGACGAGGTCTTTGTTGTTGATGTCGTCGTAGATATTGATCGTTTCATCAGGATCATTGACGAGATCATAGAGTTCCCAGCCCGGTGGTGTGCGGTAGCCTCCATCGTAATTGCAACCATAGTAAAAGATGAGTTTGTGAGTCTTTGTCCGAAGACCAACATGCGCCGGGTTGTCATGATGGGCCATGTGCATCCAGTACCGGTAATAGGTTTCTTTCTTCCAGTCGTCTGGTTCGCGGCCGCTCTCAAGAAGAGGCCAGAACGAACGACCTTGGACGGTGGCCGGTATGGTTGCACCTGCGAATTCAAGCAGCGTAGGCGCAAAGTCAACATTCTCAACGAGTGTGTCAAGCCGTTGACCGGCCTTGATTCGTTTTGGATAGCGGACCATGAGTGGCATGCGCTGGGACTGTTCGAGCATCCACCGTTTGTCCTGATAGTCGTGCTCGCCGAGCATGAAGCCCTGATCAGCTGTGTAGACGATAATCGTGTTTTCTAGTTGGCCAGAGGTCTCGAGGTAGTGAAAAAGGCGACCGATATTGTCATCAATGCCTTTTACGCAGCGAAGAAATTTTCTGAGGTAGGCGTTGTAGGCAAATTTTTTATTTTCATCGTCTGTATAGTCGGCCGGGTCGAAGTTGGTGGGAAATTCTTTAGGGTAACGAGTGGGCAGGTCGCGGAGGTATGACCTTCGAGGATTCCGCCCGCCAATTGACGTACCAATGTGTGGGACAAGTTCATCTTGATCGCCACGGGTGGCGAGTGAGCCGTACCCTGGACTCATTTCCCAAAGAGACGCTGGTGATGGAATGTCAACGTCCGCCAGATACGACTCATATCGTGGTGCATTATCAAAATAGTCGTGTGGTGCCTTGTAATGATGCATTAGAAAAAATGGTTTTGATTGGTCCCATTCATTCTCCATCCAATCAAGAGAGAGATCAGTTATGGCATCCGTGACGTGTTTGCCCTTGAATTGGATCGTATTTTTGCCCCAGGGCTTTGGTCCACGAATTCGGAATTCGGGATCATGATATTTTCCTTGCCCTGGCAGAACACAGTAATGGTCAAAGTCGGCTGGTTCGTTTTTAAGATGCCACTTCCCAATCATGGCTGTCTGGTAACCGGCTTTTCGCATCTGAAGAGGGAGCATTTGTTTGCCGGGTGGGATTCGTCCGCCAAGATCAAAGACACCATTTGTATGATTGTATTGTCCGGTGATCACGCAGGCCCGTGATGGAGAGCAAATAGAGTTCGTGCAAAATGCATTGGAAAACAAGGCGCCCTCATGTGCAATTCGATCGAGGTTGGGTGTTGGTGCGATCTCAGCAAGCCGGCCCTTGTACGCAGAGATTGCGTGAGCAGCATGGTCATCGGACATGATGTAGAGAATATTTGGGCGATCTGCAGCACGTCCAGTTGTCGCAAGCAGAACGATCGAGATGGCAATGCAACGGAGGCAATACATTTGGAAACAGTTCCTATTCTTCGAGAGTTCTGGTTGATGTGTGTCGGAATACCGAAAATTCACGGTCAGCAGAACGTGTGGGTATCTTCGGTCCAACCCCTCGTGAAAGTATATCGAGAGTTTCGGGATGCATGGTAGAAAAGCAAGTCGAGAGGTTCACACGAAGGAAAGTTTTATGGTTCAAAAAAAGCGTCTAGCCCATGTCTTGGGTTTCTCGGAGCTGGTCGCAAGTATTTTATTCTGGATACTTATGAGCCCGAGTTGTGTGAATGCAAAAGATGAAGATTCCAGCGCGGTTCCGCATCCGAATATCATATTGATTTTGGTGGATGATCTCGGTTGGGCTGACCCAGGATTTCACGGCGGTGATGCCAGACTCACGCCGAACATTGACCAACTCGCTCAACAAGGTATGCAACTGAGTCAGTTTTGTATGACGCCAGTATGTGCCACCTCACGCAGCGCATTGTTAACAGGCCGATACCCATTCCGCCAATGGATGGACTGGCGAAGTGAGGATTTCGGTAAACCGGATTACCTTGAACTACTCGATATACCGTTGGCCACACTCCCTGACGGGACACCAACTCGACGAATCCACGGGCTCAACCCATGTGAACGAACGCTCGCTGACGCTCTGAAAGAGGCTGGTTATACAACCGCCATGATTGGGAAGTGGCATCTGGGCGAATGGCTGCCGGAACATCTTCCGTTAGCGCGTGGATTCGATCATCAATATGGTCATTACGGCTGGGGTATCGATTACAACAAATACCTCATTCCGCATAATGCCCCACAGCCGTTGTGCGTCTTTGATTGGCACCGTGATCAGCAGCCAGTACTGGAAACGGGCTATTCAACGGATCTAATTGCTGAGGAAGCCATTCGACTCATGACGGTTCATGCGGACAAAGCAAAACCTTTTTTTCATTACGTAGCATTTAATGCAATTCACGGACCTCTCGAGGAGATTCCACGGCATCGTGATATCTTCGATAAGCGGAGTGCAGCTATTAAGTGCCTAGATGATGCCATTGGTCGCATGATGAAAGCGGTTGACCAGCTAGGCATTGCAGAGAAGACACTGGTTCTCTTTACAAATGATAATGGCGGACTTACCGAAGAGGTCAACCGCCCCTGGCGAGGAACAAAAAATACGACCTTCGAAGGTGGTATACGTGTTCCTTGTGTGCTTCGGTGGCCCGGAGTCATCATGCCAGCATCAAGGTGTAACGAACTTATGCATGTCACGGATCTTTTTCCAACACTCGTTGCCATTGGGGGTGGTTCGACAAACAATTCTCTGGCACTCGATGGATGGGATATGAGCCCTGTTGTTCTTGAAGGGAAGAAGAGCCCGCGGACGGAGATCCTCATCGAGGCTACTGGAAGTGTACGGCTTCCTTCGATACGAAGTGGCCAGTGGAAACTTATTGGTGACGCACTTTATGATCTGGAACGTGATCCTAGGGAACAAGACGATGTGTCAGAGGCACATTCTGAAATTGTGATAGAGCTGCGGAATAGAATTCTCGCACTGTCGGCTGAGCGACCTCCGCTCGGAGAACTTTCTCAAGTAATGGAACCTGCCCTTCCATATGTCTATGGTCAGACCGAAAACGTCACCGTTCCAGAAAAAATACGATCCCATGTTGAAAAGGCGCGGAACGGTCAGCAGCAGATATGGGAGCCAGGAACATACCCGTGGCCTGCGCCCCCTCAAAATGGCCAGATTACGTATGAGGGTGATGGTCGGTAGTATTGTGAGCAGCGAGGGGTTGAGAAGCTTTTGGTACATGTGATGGGGTTTTTGGCAGTTCACCGTGTTGTGTGGGGGGCATGTCGCAGAGATCGTTAACGTTCTCTGCGGGTGCGGAGTCTGCGTATGACAAAAGAGGTTTCTTCAGGGCACATGGCAGACGACGATTTCGCTGAAATTCTTGCTTCTGAGCAAAATCGACTGCGTCGAGTTATCCGGTCTGTCGTTTTATGTGGTGCAACAACCGTAGACATCCTTCAGCGTGCAAACCTTATCGCCTGGGAAAAACGGACTGACTTCGAAGAGGGAACGAATTTCCGCAGATGGATCAATGCAATCGTAAGGTATGAAATTCTCGCTCATCGTCGAGACCAGGCTCGAAAAAAGGAAACCATGCTTTCCAGAGAAACTGAAGAACTGTTGTTCGTTACCGATGATGGTTGTGAAGGTGATTTGGAGACAGAGGCCCAAGCACTTAGAGACTGCCTCAAGACATTGCGTGAACAAGATCGGTCGTTGTTGAAGGAGCGGTATTCGGGTGAGGAGACATTGCGAGCATATGCAGAGAAAACCGGTCGGTCTGAGGCGGGGTTGCGAGTGACATTACATCGGCTACGGCAAGCACTCAAAAAATGTGTGGAATCTCGAATGAGCAAAGAACACACCAGCTAACAATTGTTTTTTTCATGTGAATAGAACTGGAATGAGACAATGGCAGAAAAACGAATAATTCGACAGAAGCAAGGGTTTGAGGACCTTGCTGTGAATGCACTCGAGGGTCTCGCGGGTGCAGATGAGGTGCATGCTCTTGAAGAGTTGCTAAAAGAGAGTGAGAAGGAGAGGAAGAGATATCTTGGGTTCGCAGCGTTTGAATGTGCCCTGGAAGACGCGTTAAAGGGCGATGCTTCCACAGGGGCTATTGTTTGTCGTTCGGACGAGTCGTCGTCTCTACGGCGTGAGGCAAACAGGAAGACAGGAGGGCTGTGGCCCTCTCGAAGTGTGCAGGCGTTCATGGTCACGATGGCGCTGGTCGTCGTGCTGGTTGTCGTGCTCAATCGGGGCCTAGGACCGAAGCAGGGAAACTCTGGTTCAGGGACCGCACCGCTACCAAAGGGATTTGCGGTTGTTGCCAGTCAGACAGATGTTGATTGGGAGACATCGGCTGTGTCGTCAGGTGATGTGTTACCGCGTGGAATCCATTACATCGAGTCGGGGGTTGTCCATCTTGAACTTTACAGTGGTGTTCAACTTGTGGTTGAAGGTGAAGCCGAGTTTAGTATCGAGTCTCCACTGGTTGTAACGCTGAACAAGGGTGCGGTGCGTGCCTATGTTCCTGACGTTGCGCATGGTTTTCGCGTTGTGACAAAAGCGGGAAAAATTATCGACTACGGTACAGAGTTCAGTGTGCGGGTGAGCGGAGATACTACCGACTTTACCGTTCTTGATGGTGAGGTCGGCCTTCTGCAGGATGAGCGACCAGAGATACGGTTTACTCGCGGGGATTCTCTACGCGTGCGGAGTGCGCTAGGGAAACCGGAAGTACTAAAAAATCCAATCCGTGTAATGAGTTCTTCAACTGCATCGCTTGAGGCTCAGCAGAGCCTGTCAATACAGGAAGCTCGTTGGGAGACATCGCTTCAGGAATGGTTACGTGATCCTCGGCTTGTGGCCTGTTACCGCGGCCCGAGTGAAAAGCAAAGCCGCGTGCTCGAAAACCTTGCTGACGGTGGAGTCACGGCGACACAAGCGGCAGTCGTTGGAGCAACTGCTTGCGTTAATCGATGGGGGCAGGAGGGTCGAGCTTTTGATTACACACGTTTCGGAAGTCGTTCGCGAGTGGCTCTACCAGAAACGATGGATGATATTTCGTTTGTTTGTTGGTTGAAAATAAACAGTTTGAATAACCTTTTTAATTCCATTTTTCTGACAGATGGGCACGAAGAGGGTGAGCCACACTGGCAAATTCTTCGAGACGGACGGATTTTTTTCTCTGTGAAGCATCCGCATCGTAAGGGAACAAGTTGGCAGCAGATGGTGTTTTATTCGCCACCGATATGGCGGGATGAAATGAGCGGGGACTGGAATATGCTGGCGGTGACCTACGACCGGAAGGCAGGCAAAGTAGCCCATTATTTCAATGGAAAGCAGATTAGCCTGGAGTTGATACCGGACCATGCAAGAGTGTCCCGTATAAATATAAGTGCCGCTTCTATCGCCAACTGGGCGGAACCAAATCCACTGTATCGGACAGATGAGGAGTTTACATGTCGAAACCTCAATGGATCAGTCGATGAGGTATTTATTTTTGATGGTGTGCTAGGTGCCAGTGAAATCGCAACGATGTATTCGCAGAGTTCTGGTGGAGAATGAATATGAGAAGCGTTATCTCGGCAGAAAAATTCCGACGTGTTGTTGGTTGGTCTATTTGCTCGGTTATTGCGATAGCCGTCACCGTTGCATTCTGTGGTGATGCAAGAGCCGACCAAAAGAAGAGTGGCTCCGTTCATGGCGAGTTCGAATTACATCCTGAAGAGCTGTTCACTCTGGAAGTTCTGCCGCTTTTCAAGGCGAAGTGTTTCGGATGCCATGGAGAAGGTGATGAACTTCGCGGTGAATATTACATGACATCTCGGGATGCTCTGGTTCGTGGTGGTGAGTCAGGGGATGCGGCGGTTGTTCCAGGAGATGCAGGCACCGGTTCGCTACTGGACGCAATTCGGTGGGATGGGCTCGAAATGCCGCCGAAAAAGAGTGAGCGACTGACGCCCGACGAGATTCGTATGGTTGAGAAGTGGGTACAAGCTGGAGCTCCATGGCCTTCCTTGCAGGTGCAACATTCGATTCAGGAGGCTGCGAAAGAACAGGCCTTAGATGCAGGGTTCGTCCGATGGAAGACCAGTGGTGGAACCAGCCAGGAGTGGACAGACCGGCAGTATAAAGAAAAAGACCTCTGGGCTTTTGTGGGAGTGCCTGCAGCAGAGAGTCTTCTGCCTGCGGATGTGACACATGCTGATGCGATTGACTTTTTCGTGGATAAGCGGATCGCGGAGAAAGAACTTGTTGCTTCGCCACCGGCTCATCCCGTGGAGTTGCTTCGCCGGGTAACATACGACCTTACGGGCTTGCCACCGACGGCAAAACAGACTGCAACGTTCGTTGATGCGTTCGCTCGTGATAGTGACTCTGCCTACGAGGACCTCATCGACCGACTGCTCAGTAGTCCGCGTTACGGAGAGCGTTGGGCGAGGCACTGGCTCGATATTACGCGATATGCCGATACCGGCGGAATGAGCAATGACTATGAGCGGTCAAACATGTGGCGATACAGGGATTATGTCATTCGTTGTTTTAACAACGACAAGCCATATAACGACTTCATCAAAGAGCAGATAGCTGGAGATGAGCTTGCAAAGACATCGGTCAGGAAGCGGCATATGGCAGCGGGACTCGAGGGCCAACAACTCTATGCAGCGGTGCGCAAGACCGAAACGGAAGGTGGGTACACAGAGAGGGAAGCAGAGCTTCTTGTTGCCAGCGGTTTTCTTCGGCTTGGTCCGTGGGACAATGCAATGGTTGATGATGATCAGGCGCGTCAGATTTATCTAGATGATGTTGTTAATATCACGGGCCAGACATTTCTTTCACAAACTCTCCGCTGCTGTAAGTGTCACGATCATAAGTTTGACCCAATTCCTACTCGGGACTACTACGGTATCTATGCGGCGTTTGCGACAACCTTTCCGGTGGAGCGGCCAGCACCCTTTCTAACTGTTGAATCACGTGATCGGTTCGATTCAGAAAAAGTGTTTGTTGAAGAGATGTTGACTTTTGCCAGGACGGAAAAGAAAAAGCTGGTCGATAAGCGCGAGGCAGCGGCACGTGCATGGTACGTAGAGCATGACCTGCCGTACAAAGAAGAGAATAAGCGAAGAGCTGATCCTGATGATCAAAAGCCACCCCGGCACGTTGGTCTTGATCATGTTGAGTCGGGAATGCTGAAAGTACGAGAGCAGGATGAATGGATCTGGGAGCGGCGGCTGGAGCGGTTCGAGCCGCTTGTGCAGAGTGTGTTTAGTGCTCGCGACATGCCAAAAAAGACGCAGAACGCGAGAAAACTTCGGCGATTTACGGTGTTCCGTGATGATGGTGGTACCGTTGACACGTGCATTCTCACTGGCGGAAGCCTTGAGGCTCCAGGTGCAAAAGTTCCCCCAGGAGTTTTGAGTGCCATATCACTGAAAGCACAGTCAGAAGGGCCCGGTCATCTGCTGCCTACTGATGTAAGTGGGCGAAGAGTTGCGCTCGCAAAATGGATTGCGGATGCTCAAAATCCGTTGACCGTACGCAGCATCGTGAATCGAATCTGGCAGTATCATTTTGGTCGTGGACTCGCTGTAAATTCAAATAACTTCGGAGCAAAAGGTGGCAAGCCAACACACCCCGATCTTCTCGATTATCTTTCGAGACGTTTTCTTGAATCGAACTGGAGCATAAAGAAGCTACACAGGGCCATTGTGCTCTCTGATGTCTACCGACGGTCAGTTGTTCCTGTTGATGAACAGAAACTCGCATTGGTGGATCCAGAAAATAGTGTGTTGACACATTTCAGACGGCGGCGATTGACTGCAGAGGAAATTCGTGACTCCTTGCTTGCAGTGAGTGGGGAACTCGTGCATGCGGATGGCGGAATCCCGGTGTTTCCGGAAATGAATATGGAGGTTGCCCTGCAGCCAAGAATGATCCAGTTTTCTCTGGCTCCGGCATACCAGCCCTCAGTTCGCCGCGAAGAGCGGAACCGCCGAACAATTTATGCCTACCACTGTCGTGGTCTGGCTGATCCATTTCTGGAACTTTTCAATCAGCCAAATCCAAATGAATCGTGTGAGCTACGAGATGACGCATCAGTTACGCCGCAGGCGCTTACGCTGTTGAATAGTGATTTTATGACTGCTCGGGCGGTTGCGATGTCTCATGCAATATGTTGTGAAACACAAAATACGGAAGAGGCTATCGGGAGTGCCTTTCGTCGCATTCTTGGACGAGAGGCCACTATTGCTGAAGTTGAACAACTCGAAATATTTATGCAGGATACGCATGAGAATGATGAAAGAGAGAGCAAGACAAAAGAGCTCTATCCAATTGAGATTTCTCGGTCGCTCGTGGAGGAGTTCAGTGGTCGTCGTTTTGAGTACCGGGAGATATTGCCGAAATTTGAAAACTATGAAGCGGATCTTGGGATGCATGAAGTATCGAAACATTGTCGGTCGCTTGCAGATGTTTGCCTTTTGTTGATGAATACAAATGAATTTCTTTTTGTGGACTAAATGGTGATGTAATGTTTACGACAAGTCGACGGAATTTACTGCTGAGTCTTGGTGCTGGTCTTGGTCCGGTCGCGCTGAGCAATCTGCTTCAAGCTGAGGACAAGAGAAGTGCCCCACTTGCACTCCAGCCACCGATGTTTGCGCCACGAGCAAAACGAGTGATTATGCTCTTCATGGAAGGGGGCCCGGGGCATATGGACACGTTTGATCCAAAGCCTGAGCTTACTCGGCGTCATAAGGAAGAGTCGAAACTCCCTGGTGGGTTGGCGAAGGGATATAAGTTCTTTGTTGGGAGTCCGTTTGGTTTTCGGCATGCTGGCGACAATGGCATTCAGATGTGTGATCAATGGAAATATTTGGCAGACCCCTATGTGGCGAACGAGTTATGTAACTACCGTGGCTGCCAGGCAGAGTCACTCAATCACCCGGAAGCACTCTTCCACATGAATACGGGCAGTCGGCTGGGTGGTGATCCAGCAATTGGTTCATGGGTAACATATGGGCTGGGGACAGAAAATGAAAATCTGCCGGCCTTTGTCGTGATGACGGAGTTAGCGCTACCTCAGGGTGGCTCGACTAATTGGTCAAATGGGTTCCTGCCACCGTATTATCAAGGAACGCGATTGCGTCCTGAGGGATCACCTCTGCTTGATCTGAAAACACCAGGGCATCGCATGCCTGCGCAACAGCGGAGAATGATTGAAGAGTTAACGAAGCTGAATCAACGGCACCTTGAAACACTTTCTGCTGAAGACGAAAGGCTGCAGGCACGAATTGCCAATTATGAACTAGCCTTCAGGATGCAGACAGAAATCCCAGATGTCATTGATTGTGACACCGAGTCAGAACAAACACTCAAGATGTATGGTGTTGATGAACCTGATACCGATGCCTTTGGGCGGCAGTGTCTTCTTGCACGTAGGCTGGTGGAAAATGGTGTTCGGTTTGTACAAATATTTAGTGGTGGATGGGACAGCCATGACTATCTTAAGCAGGGCCATACATCACGAATAAAGAGTGTTGACAAGCCTATGGCGGGTTTAATTCGAGATTTAAAACAACGTGGACTTCTTGAAGACACACTTGTTGTCTGGACAGGTGAATTTGGACGAACACCGGACAATAATAAACGAGGTGGTGTCTATTCACTTGGTCGGGGGCACAATAACAAGGCCATGACAATGTTGCTTGCTGGTGGTGGAGTGAAACCAGGTGTTGTTGGGGCAACTGACGACCTTGGTGCCTCTGCTTCTGAATGCGTTCATCCCATTCGAGATGTTCACGTAACGATGCTTCACCTTCTTGGTCTTGATGACAACAAGTTGACGTATCTGCACGCCGGCCGACACAAACAACTCTCTCAGTTTGGTGGTGAGGTGATCCAAGACGTCATTACCTAACCGAAAGCATTGTAGTTGGGAAATATTGCGCTGGTGTGTGTACATTGACTGCATGAATACCAAGCCTGAAAAGATAGTGCCCCAGAGACAGATCTCTGGTGAGAAGTTGGTGTTTCTCATCACGGAGGTCGGGTTTCTAGTAGTTCTCGCCATCTGGGGAGGTCCAGCATGGGTTGTAGTCGTACTGCCGGCGATCTTCGTGGAAATCTATAGCGGGAGTCAGTTGCATTCACTCGGAATGCTCATGCCAGCTGCCCTCTGGTTGGGGCTTTGTACATTGACAGGAAACAGAGAACTTTTTTTCCCCTATGCCATGTACGTTATGGCATTCATGGTGATTCGACTATGGGAAAGGGGCCGAGGTACCGCAATCATGGGGGGGATTTTCTGTGGAGGCCTGTTTCTCTTTATTCGATGGCTACAGAATGCGACTATGAGCGTGCTTCTCGTCGAAGGAGTCGTTGCCGCTGGAATTATTTTTGCTCTGGGTGCGTTCTGTTGGCAGGGACTGAACCGCGGGTGGATGCGAATGATCGGTTTACTCGGCGCATCGCTGCTGGCCTATGCTGGCCTTGCCTTGTAACTGCACTATCTAGAAACCACTCAGAACCCATCCTAGGGCGATGAGAAGGCAGACGACTGCCGTCAGCATGATCCAAAGCGGCTGCGAAGTAGTGGGAAGATCTTCGGCTGAAATATAATTTCCACAGACAGGGCACTGCGGACTGTCTTCCAACATCTCAGCGCCACAGTATGGGCATGGTATAACCGGTTCATCGAGGTTTTCTTCATCGAATTCCTCGTCCCATGTTTCATCATCTTCAAGTATGTTCATCGAGTCAGCTCACTGGTGCAGTCAGGCTGTTTTCCGTTTGGTGGCTGTTGTTTTGGTGCCTGCGATATTTTTGGGCTCAAAGGGACAGTGCCTACAGCCGGAACCACAGCAGACCCCTCGCTTTAGATGATAAGCAGCCGTAAATACGAGGAACCCATTTTCGAAATAGTAGTCCTGCGTGCTTTGTTCAGCACTCGATGGCCTGCTTGTCGAAGTGGTTCTGGTAGTATTCAGTTCGGGTTCTTGATGTTCTTTCATTATCTCAATCTGTTACGGCTATGCAACGAGTTGTAGTTTTGTCAGGTGCTGGTGTCAGTGCTGAAAGTGGCCTGAAAACATTTCGGGGGAGTGACGGACTATGGGAAGGGCATAGGGTTGAAGAGGTAGCTACACCAGAGGCGTGGATAGCTGATCCTGATCGAGTGCTACGATTCTATAACGAGCGGCGAAAACAGGTGCGATCTGCTCAGCCAAATGCAGCCCATAAAGCACTTTCAGCCCTCGAGCGGTGTTTCGAGGTCGATGTCATCACGCAGAACGTGGATGACCTCCACGAACGGGCCGGTTCGACTCGTGTGCTCCACCTGCATGGTGAGGTGATGGTTGGCCGAAGCACAATAGATTCAACATGCCTTATTGAGCTCGGCGAGAATGATATTACGATCGGAGACACATGTCCTGCTGGCGGTCAATTGCGTCCACACGTTGTCTGGTTCGGAGAGGATGTGCCAGCGATGGCGGCCGCTGCTGATATTGTTTCGCAGGCCGATATCCTTCTCTGTGTTGGGACGTCGCTTCAGGTATACCCTGCGGCGTCACTTGCGTTCCTTGCACCGGATGAGGCACGTCGAATTGTTGTTGATCCAGATATTCCAGAATCAATTGTTCGAACTGCCTTTGAATGTATAGCAAAACCGGCCAGTCAAGGTGTGCCAGATGTCGTCCGTGAGTTAGCTCGAGATTCAGGCATCGATTTGGGAGACCATGATGACTGGTAGATGAAGTCCAAAAGCAACCGGACGTGCTCTCGTTTCATTCCTGTTTAAACCCCACTACATAAAGACCATCCGGATAGCGGCGACGGCCGTGAAAGCTAGAAGAAAAGTATCAAAGAGTTTCTGCGGAAGTCGTCGCACTACCATGAGCCCAAAGACGAGGCCAGCAATGACGCATGGGGCCAAAATAAGATTGATGAGGAGGCTCTCAGCGGTAATAAAGCCGAGGTTCGCGCTGAATGGGATTTTTGCGATGTTCAAAACGAAAAAGAACCATGCGCCCGTTGCTACCAGCCGAAGTTTCGGTAAAGAGACTGCAAGGAGGTACAGGGCTATGACCGGGCCTGCTGCATTTGCCAGCATCGTTGTAATGCCACCGAGGATGCCCATTGACCATGCGAATGGCCTTGTATGGGGAATGGTTACAAAAACGTTTGGCCGCCACATCCGGAGAAGTTGCCCACAGCAAAGCAGGATGATGATGACACCAATTAGTGGTTTAAAGGTTGCCTCGTCAAGTCGGCCGAGCAGACTCCAGCCAATGACAACACCAATAAACGCTGGCGGGAGAAGACGAAGCACATATCGCCAATCAACTTCTTTTCCGATAAGCCAGACGGCACAACAGTCACCGACGATCAGGAGGGGCAGGAGCGCCCCGGTTGAGGCTTTTGCACCAAAGACATAGGCAAATACAATCACATGAACAAGGCTCACACCAGCCAATCCACTTTTTGAGATACCGACGCCCGTTGCTCCCAGCACGAGTAGAAACCATGAGAATGCAGAAAGTTCGGGCATAAAAATAGTTTTGTAATTGTGTGCTGGAAAGAATGCTGACTAAGATTGAGGCTTAGTGTGCCTCACGGCGAATCTCTGACAAGTCAAAACGTTCTTCCCGGGTCTATTTCATGGTTCAACGGCTATTTCGGTTCCTATCTCAATTCTCCAGCAAAGTGCATCGTGGCCATCTGATGGTGCTTTTGTGTTTTGTCCTTTGTCTTGCAAGCACTGCAAAGTGTGCAGAAGTAGAAAGAGCAGATGCGGACGTCATTCCAACGAGAGAAGAACTTCGACTTCAGTTGCGGCCTCTCACGGATGAAGAACTTAAGAAGCAGGCAGATGCGTGGCAGGTCCGCGTGCAAAAGAAGATAGCCGAAGTCAGCCAACTACAACTGGAAAAGAAGACGGGTTCAACCAATAAGGAGATTGTTGGGCTTCAGGAAGAACAGGATGAGTTACTGAATAGATTCCGGGTGGTGCTGGATGAGTGGGAACGAAAGGGCGGAGATGCAAAGAAGTACAGAGCCTACGCATCCGCTGTGAGTGGGTTGGAATTTGATTTCTATAATTTGCAGGCGACGTTCATGGTTTTGAAAAACTGGGTCATGTCACCACAAGGTGGTCTTCGATGGGTCGGGCGTCTGTTTATGTTCGGGTCCATTCTTTTTGCCTCATGGATGTTGTCTCGTGTGCTCAGTAGGATTTCCGGTGAAGCCCTCTCGCGAGTCGAGGGTGCGTCGTCCCTCTTACGAACATTTCTTGTCAATTTCGTGCGTCAGGCAATCCTGATTCTCGGATTTGTCGTCTCACTTTCTGCGCTCGGCATTAATACCAGCCCGATACTTGCGCTCATCGGTGGTGCGGCATTCGTCATTGGTCTGGCCCTTCAGGGAACTCTTTCAAACTTTGCCCAAGGGTTACTCATTCTTGCGTACCGCCCATTCGATGTAGGTGATGTTATTGACGCCGGCGGCGTAAGTGGGATTGTTGATTCGATGAATATGTTGTCCACAACTATTCGGACCTTTGATAACAAGAAAATGATTGTTCCAAATGGAAAGATCGGTGGTGATACCATTACAAACGCCACGGCTAGTAGTACGCGACGGATCGATATGACCTTCGGTATTGGTTACGATGATGATGTGACGAAGGCGCAGAAAATTCTTGAACAAATTATTACGGAACATCCACTTGTAATGAAGGATCCTGCCCCGCTCATCAAGATGAATGAACTTGGTGACTCTGCAATTAATTTTATAGCCCGGCCTTGGGCCAAGACAGGAGACTATTGGACAGTTTTCTGGGAAGTAACGGCGGCCGTGAAAGAGGAGTTCGACTCCGCCGGGATTTCGTTCCCCTATCCTCAGCAAGATGTACACCTCTATCAGGTGAAGGAATAAGTGACCTTAGGAGACATCATTTCATGAGATGGTATCTAAAGGGGCTTCACGGCATTGTAGGACAGGGTGTGGTGGCCTGAATGACCCCATTCGAGATAGGCTTGATTCTTGTAGGTTCCTTTTTTGGTGGTTTCGTCAATGCCATTGCGGGTGGTGGAGGGCTTGTATCCCTTCCCGTTATGCTCGGTGTGTTTCCTGACGCATCGCTTCCTAGTATTTTTGGAACGACAAAGTCTGCAATGGTGTGGGGAACAGCCTGGGCGGCACGATCGTATGCTGCTCACGTGAATGTGTCGTGGATGCGACTTGCGCCAGCTCTCATGATGGCTGTGCTTGGTGGGTTTATCGGTGCGTGGCTCTTGACGTACTTTGAGTCAGAGTGGCTGCGGAAGGTGTTGCCCGTGCTGCTTGGTTTCGTTTTTTGGTACACCTTGGTGAGTCGGCACTTTGGTCGAGATCATGTCCCCACATATCATCCCCGGTATGAAGCTGCCTTGGCCGGTGTTATTGCGTTCTGCTTAGGCCTCTATGACGGTTTCTTTGGACCAGGAACGGGAAGTTTCTTTGTATTCTTTTTTGTAAGGTTTTTAGGGTATGACTTCCTCCATGCGTCTGCCTCAGCAAAAGCCTTAAACGCGGCGACGAATGCCGCAGCAATCTGTGTGTTCGCATCAAGTGGGGTGATCTGGTGGCCACTGGTTCTTCCGATGGCCATTGTGAACATTGTAGGAGCCGGATTGGGAACAGCTGTGGCTTTCCGAAGGGGGAGCGGCTTTGTCCGAAATATTTTCCTAGTGGTTATAGCCGTCCTCATCTTGAAAACAGCAATTGACGCCTATCTGTAATCAGCTGAGCGATGCAGACTGCCTGAATAGGCAAAAGTTCTTGTAAACGATCTCAAACTCACAGCCAACATGGCCGAACAGGTCCTGATATGGACGCAGAGTCTTTCGAACCCTGTAGAGCGACCAGAGACTCAGGAGACTGTCCAGTTCCAAACAGATCGTATTTTCAGATGCAATAATTCGGACCGAACGGCCTTGCAGTTGTCCGTTGAGGCGGCCGGTCAGAACTACTTTGGGTCTTTGCTGGTATCCCGTGTCTTAATTTTTATACACCCGTCGAGGATCCATTCTGCGTGCTGTGCGTTTTCTGTGGTGTCACTAGGAATTTTGACATGGAGGTTTTCAAATTCATAGGAGATTTCCGCTTGTCTGCCTGTCAGTCTGTCGTAGAGCCCAATCGCTAAATCAGGCCATGAAATCGGTTGTGTATCAGCCATGTTTGTATCCTTAGTTGTAGGAGGCTCGAATAATTCGTTATCATCCTAAATGTAGCCTTCAAGGCGATCGAAACAAGTTGGTTCAGCTGCATTCCAATAATCATGCGTGTTGCTGATGGGAAAATGTTACCTGATTGTCACTGAAAAAAATGGAAAAATAAAATGATACACAGAAATGTTGTACTGAGTGGCTTGCTCGCCATGGCTTGTGTCGGTGTGTTGCAGGCAGCTGATGATGCGGACCTTACAGAAACAGATCCGCAGGAATTGGCGACGAAGGCTTGGTTAGCGCTCAAAGCTGGTGATCACGAGCAGGTGTCGGAAATCACGACACAATGCTTTGAGGAATTCGGAAATGAGGCCGTAAAACAGCAGAAGGAATCAGGAGAAGAAATCTCAAAAGACAACGCGCATTCGTTTCCAGAGCTGAACAGTGTTGGGACATGCCTATTCATTCTTGCTGAATCATTATCACAGCAGGGCAAAGATGAGAAGAGCCAGGCCACTCTTCAAAAATTGATCACCGATTTCCCTGAGTGTCATTGTGAAAACAAAGAGGGCTACTATTGGAAACCGGCGTTAGCAGCTGAAAAGCGACTTGCCGAGGCACCAGAAAAATCAGGTTAACAGGTTGCTACTGCTTCTGTGACCGCTTGGACAGCTTGATGAATATCTGCGTCTGTATGTTCGCAGGTAATAAAAAATCGAATTCGAGCAGCAGATTCTCGAACAGCAGGATACAAAATAGGACGGGCATTAATGCCCGCTTCTAGAAGCCGTTGTGAAACAGCGAGAGCTTTTTGAGAACTGCCAACAATAATCGGAATCACTGGAGTGTTCAGGCTTGGGCCGGTGTCGAGTCCAGCTTCTTTTGCCAAAGAAAGGAAAAGAGCTGACCTTTCGTGAAGCTGGCGAACACGCCATGGTTCGGCCTGAAGGGTTTGCAGTGCAGCAAGCGCAGCGGCAGTATTTGGTGGTGAACACGCCGTTGAGAAGACAAATGCAGGCGTTGTCAGTCCGAGATAATCAATAAGTTCACGAGATCCAGCCAGGTAGCCCCCGCCTGATCCAAGAGATTTACTGATCGTCCCCATCCAAATATCAACACTTTTTGGGTCAATTCCAAAAAATTCAGCAACTCCTCGCCCACTGTCACCCATTGTTCCAAGGGAGTGCGCCTCGTCGATGTAGAGAAGTGCGTCGTGTCGTTGTTTTACCTCGATAAACTCGGGAAGATCTGGGTAATCCCCATCCATGCTGTAAACGCCTTCAATTGCAATAACAGTACGTCTGTACTTGTGACGAATGTCTCGGAGGAGGCCATCGAGTTGGTCAAAGTCATTGTGGCGGAAACTGCGGCTTGCTGCCTGCGAGGTCATCGCTCCTTCGGTAATACTCTTATGTGCTAATTCGTCATAAAGGATGAGGTCTTGGGCATTAAATAAATGACCAAATACGGACGCATTGGTACCAAACCCGCATGGGAAAACTGTTGCCCGCTCGGTACCAATAAAATCTGCAATAGCTTTGTCGAGTGCATTGAGCAGAGTGGTGTTGCCACCAACCATACGGCTCGCAGTAGCTCCGCAGCCAAATTGATCAATTGCTGTTTTTGCAGCCGATGTCACCGCTGGATGGCTGGTAAGGCCAAGGTAATCAAAGCTAGTGAAACTGATTACATCTTTTCCACGAATCGATGCATGCTTACCCGTAACCGATTCATGTGCCAGAAGGAACGGGTTGTCGAGGCCGAGTGCTTGGAGATCTGCAACACGTTTCCGTAGAACCTCGCATTCCTCAAATGAATATGTCCTGACAGAGGTACTATCTTCGTGTTGCCTTGTGTTCCTCGGAAGAACCTCTGCAGCGCTGACATCTTTTGTATCGAACATTCTTGTGGCAATGCATGTCACCAGATCGTCGCATGTTTGAATGTCTCGTATCCACTCTTTGTTGAACCGCATTCCGTAGCTTCCCTGAAGCCGTACGATCGCATCCTCAAGGCGAGCGTCATCGATGCCGGCCTCTGTTAGTATCGATTCAGGTGTCAACATCGTTTGATTTGAGTTTGGTATGACACGAGAAAGTTCATTGAGAACAACACCATAAATCACATCACGGGTATGGGCGTTTGGGACGATTCGCTGATCATCAAGCGTGATCGTAGAAGATGGTGCCTTACCAAAACGAATCATAGGAAATCTTTCTGCCGGAGAACATCATGCAAATCGCAACCGTGCGGCATCGAACTCTCTTACTATAAGCAATCAATTACCCGGATCAATTGAACCGAGAGATAGGTCGGTCAATTTGGACTACCGGCAATCAGACGAAGCGTCATAATCGGACTTCGTTCAATGATAGTGTTTGCATCAATTAGGGACAGGAAGACAGTTTGGTACTAGCAGAAATGCCTTATTCTTTGTTGTTGGATCGCTTGAGAGACAAGGGCCGGCCGTTCATACTTTATTGCCATGGACTCTTGAGGAGTGGGTGGCCTTATGTTGTTTTTCTATCTTTTGCGACATGGGTTTACTTGGCTCGTTTTAAATGTTGGCCCTTTTGTTTTAAGGTTGGGGTTTGTCATTGTGGGATATTGAATCACGATACGTTCTTGAAAAAGCTCAGGAGAAAGTATGCGAGTGGCGTTGGAGAAAAGTTTCTGGTTTGTGGTTCGCATGATTTTGCGACTCCGCTATCGCGTTCGTGTAGATGGTCTCGAGCAACTCCGTGCATTGGAAGGGCCGGTACTCGTTCTTCCGAATCATCCGTGCTACATAGATCCTCCGACGGTGTTGTCTCACTTGTATCGAACCGTCAAGGTGCCACTTCGGCCACTGGTCTACTCCGGAACATATCGCGTCCCGTTTCTTTTACCTCTGATGAAACTTGTACGTGCATTTGAAGTGCCTGATTTGTCCGCCCAGAGCCAGTCTGCTGTGGTACAGGCGCAGCAATTGATAGACACGGTCGTTGAGGGAATCGATCAGGGCAATAGTTTTATTATTTATCCCTCTGGCCGCTTGCAAAGAACAAATCGTGAGAAGATTGGATCGAATAGGTTGGTTCACGAGGTTGTTAGTCGATGTCCGTCAGTCACAGTTGTTCTCGTACGTACCCGTGGATTATGGGGAAGCCTCTGGGGATGTGCACGAACGGGGCAACCACCAGATCTTACATATAACGTATTTGAGGCATTGGGCTGGCTGTTGGCAGGTCTATTCTTTTTTCTTCCGCGGCGCAACGTGCATCTTCATGTCGAGGCCATTTCTAGAGAGGATCTACCGACCGACTCGCGCGAAGCATTTAATCGAAAATTAGAGGAATGGTTTAATGCCGATGCGCCAGAGTTACCAATCTTTGTTCGGTACAATTATCTTTTTGGACCGGTGAAGGGGGTGTATCAGCCACCTGCCATGACCGACATTGAAACCACTACCATAGATGAAAAAATAATTGGTCAGGTCAATGAACTTGTCGCGTCGTTTTTGAAGCGGGACCTCATCGATAACGAGCAGGTGGCAGGTACACGACTTGAAGACCTTGGTTTAGACAGTCTTGATCGGATGGAGTTGGCACTTCGAATAGAGCAACAATTTGGATTTCAAAGCGACGATGTGGTGGAAACGCTAGGAGGCCTCTGGAGTCTTGCAGATGGAAAACTCGCCGCTGGTAGTGCGGCCAAGGAAACGTTGGCGGTACCAAAAAACTGGGCTTCATCGGTAACGCCCATGGTTGGGCAAAATGACTCTGGGAAATCACCATGGTTGCTCGACGAGACCGTTGCGGCTGCATTTGTTCAACGAATGATCGAGTCACCTGAAGCGGCTGCAACTGGTGACCCGATGTCTGGTGTCCTGTCACGACGCCGGCTACTTGTAGCAGCTACGTTGATGGCACGGCGTTTTGAAAAAATTCCTCACCAACACGTCGGAGTTATGCTGCCGGCAAGTGTTGCAGCTGACATTGTCTTTTATGCAATGCACCTTGCCGGAAAGACGCCCGTCATGATGAATTGGACGACAGGGCCCTCCGGCCTAGCCCACGGTATCGAGATGACAGCAGTCCGGCAGGTCGTCACCTCGAGTCGGTTGGTTGACCGACTCGGTATTACAATCGAGGGTGCAGACTATATCTTCCTCGAGGATGTGAAGAAGTCGATTAAGAAAACAGAGGCCATGGGCCTTATGGCTCGTACGTATCTCCGGCCGTCATCCTTCCTCAGAAACATGCCAAAACAAAATGAGCGTGACCCGGCAGTTTTTCTTTTCACATCGGGCTCGGAGTCAGCACCGAAAACAGTTCCGCTTACCCATCTGAATCTTCTGACGAACATTCATGATAGTTTGGCCGTTCTCCAACCAGATGAGAGCGATAGTCTGCTCGGTTTTCTGCCACCGTTTCACTCGTTTGGGCTGACTGGGAACGTCTTGCTCCCCCAGTTATCCGGCATTCGTAGTATTCGATATGCGGACCCCACTGATGCCCCAGGCCTTGTGCGGCTCATTGGCGCGTACAAGCCTTCGATGCTGTTTACGACACCGACATTCCTCGGATACATACTTGCCAATTGCTCCGGGGACGAGATGCAAAGCCTACGGAAGATCATTACCGGTGCTGAAGCGTGTCCTGAGACGACTCACGAACTGTGTGCGGACAAAGCTCCCGAAGCAATTATTCTTGAAGGCTATGGCATTACTGAATGCTCACCTGTTGTCGCAGCCAATAGGATTGAGAAAAATAAGCATGGCAGTATCGGGAAGCCTGTTGAGCATGTCGAAGCGAAAATTGTTCATCATGAAACACTGGAACAAGTCCAGGATGGGGAGACGGGGATGCTTCTTGTTCGGGGTGATTCAATCTTTGACGGATATCATTCCTACGAAGGCCCGAGTCCGTTTGTAGAAGTGGAAGATCAGCAGTGGTATCGCACAGGAGACCTGGTTTCTGCTGATGAGGACGGCTATTTACAATTCCGTGGGCGTCTGAAGCGATTTCTGAAAGCCGGTGGTGAAATGATATCACTTCCGGCACTCGAGAAGCCTTTTCAGAAAAAATTTCCCGCAGATGAGAACGGTCCTCATGTCGCCGTGGAGGGTATAGAGACTGCAGCTGGCCGAATGATTGTGCTGTTTACAACAGTCGATATATCAATGCGAGAAGCATCTGAGGTTCTTCTCGAGGCCGGGTTGCGGGGCGTTATGCGGCTTGATGCAGTAGAGCGGATTGAGACTATTCCGGTCTTGGGTACAGGGAAGACAGATTACAAGTCACTCCGCTTGCAGGTTGAGGCACTTGTCGAAAAAGGAATGGAACGGCAGTCCACTAAGCCGGTCTAAACGATCTAGTCTCTGGCGACACAGAAGAGCGTAGTTTCTCCACGGATAAAAAGTTCATTTCCGACTGGGGCGGGTGTCGCATCAACGCCTTCCCCCATGTCATTTACCGCAACTACGACAGGGTCATTACCGTCGCGAATAACAGTGATGGTCCCGCTCCGATCTGTCATGTAGATATGATCGTTGGCAGCCACTGGTGATGCGTACGTGTAGCTTACGCCTTCAATACGCTTTTGTTCATAGAGTGGTGTTCCGTCCTTAATACGAATGCATGTCAATAATCCGGTTTTTCCCCTGTAAAACCAAATTTTTCCATTGTGCAGGAGGGGTGATGCAATATCGGGTGTATTACGGGATACGGTCCAATGCACGTGAGGTGTACGCTCAATGTCGCCACTGCCCGTCAGATCGAAGCATCCTAGGAAGGAACCGCGAAATCCGGACCCGATGAGCACAAGGCCGTCATCAGAGACTGCAGATGCAACAGGTCGCATCGTCTGGCCTCCACACTTCCAGAGTTCTTTGCCAGAGGTGAGGTCGTATCCACGGGCTGCATTTTGGCCGTTCATGGCAACCTGTTTTGAGCCATCATCAAGTGTGACAATAAGTGGGGTTGCCCAACAGGTTGGTTCATCACGGGGAATATCCCAAAGCGTCTCGCCGGTATCGGCATTGAGACAAAAGAGATGCGATGGACCCTCATGGTCCCAAGGAATCACAATCCTGTCATCGACGAGAGTCGGTGAACTCCCTTCGCCAAACTCATTGCGGGTGTGCATGTCACCGAAATCTTTGTCCCAGACAGGCTTCCCATCCATGGTCAGGCAGTAAAGGCCCTGAGAACCGAAGTGCGCATAGACATATCGGCCATTTGTACAAGGTGAGGCTGATGCGTACCCATTGGTGCTATGCGTTCCTTCGTAAGGAACGGCTTTGATACACGAATGGTCCCATTGTTTTGTTCCTGTCTTTCTGTCGTAACAGAGTAGTCGGAAATCCAGCGTGCCGCGTCCATCGGATACAGGAATGGCGGTGGTGATAAAGACCTGATCGTCCCAGACAACTGGTGAGGATGATCCGCGGCCAGGGATCGGCTGCTTCCAGCGACAGTTTTTGTCTGGACCAAATTCTTTTGGTGGTGTTGCAGTAAGGCTCTCACCATTGCCGGTCGGGCCTCGCCAGTGACCCCATTGCTGTTCATTTGCGTTCGCCCCATTCGGAGTCACAAGTATGCCGGTTAGAAGCAGCACGGAAAGCATGAAAGCGTGAAAACGGTTTCGGATCGTTGGCATGATTGTATGGGAGGCTTGTGTCATATTTGTATTTCTCGATACTGATAGCACTGCGGGGAGGAACATTTTCCCTTCACTTATACAATACTCTTTTTTGTTCACATTGTGAGGAGTTCAAAACACATGGCTGCCTTTCCCGATATTCCCAAAATTCAATACGAGGGGCCTGAATCGAAGAATCCCCTTGCTTTCCGCTGGTACAACCCGGATGAAGTAGTGGCTGGGAAGACCATGAGAGAACATTTTCGGTTCACTGTGGTGTATTGGCACACGTTTCGGGGAACGGGTAGCGATCCATTTGGGGCGGCAACGCTTCAACGTCCTTGGGACGATGGCACGGAAAGTGTCGACAACGCCTGTAACCGAGCACGGGCGGCATTTGAATTATTTGAGAAACTTGATGCACCGTTTTACGCGTTCCATGATCGTGACGTTGCGCCGGAAGGGCAAACGTTGGCTGAGAGTCATTCAAATCTCGATGCAGTAGCGAAGGTGCTCAAAGAAGAGCAGGAACGATCTGGTGTTGGGTTATTATGGGGCACCGCGAATCTCTTTAGTAATCCGCGGTATATGCACGGTGCCGCAACGTCATGTAACGTTGAAGTGTATGCCTATGCTGCCGCTCAGGTAAAAAAGGCCATTGAAGTTACGAACGAACTTGGTGGCGAAAACTATGTGTTCTGGGGCGGTCGTGAAGGTTACCAATGTTTGTATAACACTGATATGAAGCGTGAGCTTGATCATCTGGCTCAATTCTTCCACATGGCAGTCGACCATGCCAAATCGATTGGCTTTAGCGGGCAGTTTCTCATTGAACCAAAGCCAAAAGAGCCTACAAAGCATCAGTATGATTCAGATGTGGCAGCATGCGTGAACTTTTTACGTGCCTATGATCTAACAGACTCATTCAAGCTTAACTTGGAGACAAACCATGCCACACTTGCGGGTCATGAAATGTTGCATGAGTTGGAAGCAGCTGGCAGTCAGGGGTTCCTTGGTTCGATTGACGCCAATACAGGTGATCTGTTGCTTGGTTGGGACACCGACCAGTTCGCGACAAACTACTACCTGACAACACAGATTATGCTGGCTTTGTTGAAATATGGTCTCAGTCCGGGTGGTGTGAACTTTGATGCCAAGGTGCGTCGTGAAAGCTTCGAGCCGGTCGATCTGTTCTATGCCCATATCGGAAGCATGGACGCCTTTGCCCGAGGCCTGCGAGTTGCCGCGGCAATTCGCGAAGAGAACGCTCTTTCAACAGTAGTAACTGAACGATACAAGAGCTGGGATGGTGATCTTGGAAAGAAGATTGAAGCCGGCGAGTGCAGTTTTGCTGAACTTGAGAAGCTTATGCTGGAGAAGGGTGAAGCTGCCGCAAATACCAGTGGTCGGCAAGAGCTTCTTGAAAATATTGTGAATCGGTATCTCGACAAACACTAGATCTCGTGCCAGGTACTGCTGTGGCTCATCCAGTTGATCTTGATGACGCGAATCTCCTTCGGGCCTGCCGTGAAACACGAACGCGTCGCGGCGGTCCGGGAGGGCAGCATCGCAATAAGGTCGAAACGGCTGTTGTGTTACTGCATAATCCAACCGGTATCACAGCGGAGGCATCTGAACGGCGTAGTCAGGCGGAAAACAGACGGGTTGCCTTATTGCGTCTTCGGCTGAAACTTGCGATTGAATGTCGTGTGGTCCGCGGTACGGTCGGATCACCACGATGGCAGGGACGAGTCAAGCAAGGGCGTCTGGTGATATCGAGTGACCATCATGAATACGCACTGCTTGTGGCAGAAGCATTTGATCATCTGGCCACCTGTAAAGGTGATATGCGGATTGCTGGTGAGGTGTTGCAGGTTACTCCGACGCAACTGGTAAACCTTTTTCGGAAGGATTCAGCTGTCTGGACGGCGTTTCAAACAAATCGAGTCAGCCGAGGTCTACGACCGTTAAAGTAGTACAGCTGCTCAGCCTTCCGGCAAGACTTAAGAAGAGCAGCCTAACGGACTCAAAAAGATCCGGAAGGATCAACCAGGCCCGTTCGGTAAAGGGCATCCGCCAGTGCATGCCGTGCAGTGTCAACGGCAACTGCTCGGCGTCGTATCGCTGATGGAAAACTCCGATGCTGAAACATGTGCTCCAACTCTTCTAATTCATCTTCATATTCTTTGGAACGTGCAAGAATGTCATCAGGAACTGCCCATTTTCGAAGATAGATCCCGACTATAAGTCTTTTATTCCAGCCCTCGCACATCGGAATCCAGTGTAGGCAGAGTTCAGTGTCCCCTGAGATCGCGGCAGCTGAGGATTCGATGGACGCCACACGCAACTCTTCGAGCGCTTCTTTCGGCTCTGGATAGTACGCAAAACATCCGGCGACGCTCACAACAATGATTCCAGCAAGGCCGCACAGACCAATCACGGGGGCCGGAAGAATGATATCGAAACGACCATGAGCCACCTTGGTAGGCGGCACAGCATTCAGCCAGTCATCTAGTTTTTTATTGGGGTCGAAAAATCGTAAAAGCCCACCGCAAGTCGCAAGAAAGCCGAGAGCAGCGATGCCAAACAATTCATGAGTTTGGGTTTCTAGCTTAATGCGTCGAATAATATCTGCTGGGAAACCCCCTGATGGCACAGTACCAAACCGATAGGGCGAACAGTACCGGTCGAATGCATGGCTATGGTCCGATGCCTCAATCGCCTTTGGGTAGAGTGGGCCTTCTACGCCGTAGGAGATGCCTATGACGATCAGTAGCATGATCCCGAACCAGATGCCAAGTTTTTTCCACCCGTAGTGCCACCACATCCAGGCGAGGAGGCCGAGGTTCATGCCGGCACCAAAACAGAGCAGGATAAATGCTGCCCCAACAGAGTTTCCATGTTGGAACATTGAGCCAAGCTGGCTCATGGCGACCATCGGTGTTGCGTACGCGGGCAGCGCAACACCAGTCATCGTCAGAGGGGCCCAAGGATTATCATGTGACATCGTGCCACCAAGAATTCCATAGGGCAAAACTATTGACATGAGTCCAACCCCTAAGAGCCCAATTCCAATAAAGGCAGTCATTGGTCCAACGGTGATCCGACCCATTGCAACAGCTACGGATGCGATTCTTCGGATACCTACAGGAGATTCTGGAGGAGGGGGGATATTGAGCTCGGTATCAGGGAAAAGTTTATCGAAGATTGCGCCAGATACTGTAACTACGATTAACGAGCAGCCAGCAAATGCAAAAATAGTGAATGGTTTTGAGAGGGTAAGCCCGTAGAGCAGCGACAGCGGGTCAAAGAGTGGGCTGGATAAGGCGAAAGCGAAAATAGTACCGATCGCAATGCCACTCAGGCGTAGTTGCTGGCAAATTGGGATGACACCAAGAGAGCAACCAGGCAGTGCCATTCCAATGCACCACGATTGGAAGAGTGAGACAACTGAATTCGAACCAAAAAGCCGCTTGGTGCCGACGGCCCCAATCATTCTCTCGAGAAGTGCTGTAATACAGATACCCGAGAGTATAAAAGGTGCACCTTGCAAGACGGCCTGAACGATGCGGAGAATCGCCCCAAAGAATAGTTCAGTCATTGAGATGTTCCGGTTTGGTCTATTGCCGCAATGTGTGATCAGCCTCGAGGCAACAATGGCCGCTACTGCAGGTACAGTTTTTGCGGTGATTGGCAATATGTCCAATAACCAGGAAAAAACCTCCAAGGGGGCTCAGCCAGTTTGTAAACGACGCAAACTGAAAACTTTTTTGGACGTCCGTGGCTTGACCACTTTTTTGCTCACTGCAGGCAGCATCGGTACAGGCAGCATCGGTACAGGCAGCATCGGTACAGGCAGCATCAGTACAGGCAGCGTTCTGTGCCAGTTGACTCCCGGTTGCCGCAGCGCAGCACTCGTCTCCGAACACGAACGCGCTGAGGGAAAGGAGCGTGATTCCAATGACGCCCGAAAAGGCTGGTACGAGGCTTTTGTGTTTTCTCCATCCCGGCACGAATGCACTCGCTGCGAAGACGAAGCAAAATACAGTCATCCATTGATGGAAGCCCTCATGAGCTAACCAGCTGAGCCCGAATGACGGAAGGTACGAGAGGAGGAGTGGCATCGCTGCACAGTGGATACCACAGGCAATCGATGCAGCTAATCCTGTCCAGTCCGCCCAGGTCATCCACATTGAATTGCTCGACGTTGTTGTCGTTGTCTGGGGTAACAGATCCATTGTTCTTACTGAGTTCTCGGGATTGAATGGGACAGGATTTCAAGGACGCACAATGGCTAATCCGAAATCATTCTATCAAAAACTGACTTATGATGTCGGTTCCGTTGGAACCTCCACGCTCTCCAGTAGCTGGCTAATGAGGTTTCTGGAATCAGCGGCTTCAACGTCCAGCCGTACTGCTAAAACGGGGAAAGCGACTTGCTGGACGTCATCTGGTGTAACAAAGTCACGACCAGCCAGGTGGGCTGTCGCTTGAGCAGCACGCTGCCATAATAAAAGTCCCCGGGGACTGAGTCCAGCGTCAATGTCGGGGTGATTACGCGAAGCCGTTGCTAACGCCACAAGATAGCGCTGGACGTTGTCGCCTACCCGGGTCTGGGTGACAAGATCCTGAATCTGCTCAAGTTCACCAGCGGCCAGAATTGCTGAGGAAATGGACTCTGGTGTTTTTTGTTCAGTCTTCACCGATGCAGCCAGCATGGCAGCCTCATAATCAGCAGCCGGATAACCCACGGATAACTTCATTGTAAATCGATCAAGTTGAGCTTCGGGTAGTGGGTAGGTGCCGTGTTGTTCGTGTGGGTTTTGTGTTGCGATTACAAAGAAATCATTTGACAGCTGATGCTGTTTCCCATCGACCGTAACTTGTCGTTCTGCCATTGCCTCTAACAGAGCACTTTGGGTGCGGGGGGTGGCCCGGTTAATTTCATCAGCCAGTAAAACCTCAGAGAACACTGGACCAGATCGAAACTCGAACTGTCTTGTTTCGGCATTAAAAATGCTGAACCCAGTAATGTCACTCGGGAGTAAGTCAGGCGTGCACTGGAGTCTGCTAAAACGGCCACCGACGGAACTAGCCAATGCTTTAGCTAGCGTGGTCTTGCCGAGACCGGGTCTGTCTTCCAGTAGCAAGTGCCCACGTGCCAGAAGACAGACAAGCACCTGCTGAATGACATCCTGCTTTCCTTTAAGTGCATCCTCAAGTCGAATGCGTATTTGGTCAATTTTTTTCAATCCATTAGTGGGATCTATAGTAGCCGCCAAGCCAGTCGGTTGAGAGGCCGGAGTATTCGTTCCTGCATTCATTTTTGAACTCGTAAGTGTTGAGGATGTGGGAATGAGTAATGAGGCTGAGTGAGTTGTCCTGAGGACCGATGAATGGCCGCAAGATTACGCCATGACCACATGGTGAGTGCGGCAACGCATGGTGATCGGGTCGAGTGTTCCTTCGTGCACAAAACCGCTGGGTCATAAAGGTGACGCTCGACGCTACAAATAAAGGGTTCAGCGGCGCGCTGTTGAGCAGATTCTATAGGCTTTGGGTCTGCTCTTTGACGATGAATTGCGTCAGCTAGGTGTTCAAGCCACCGACGAGGAGATACTCCTCTGGGGCGTGGTAGCCCGACACGTCGACAGCGGCGATCAATAGTTCGCATCGTATTGAGAGCGCTGTAGTTTCGATTGATCAATGCACGGATTCGAAGTATTGAGACATCACCAATATCTAGAATTCGACGCCGGAAAATAAAACCTATCACAAGGAGGAACAGGAGAGCGCCTGAGGTGAATGGGTAACGCAATAATCTTGTGTAAACAAGGTTTAGGATTCCAGCAATTTGTTCCGCAAAACTCAGTGGTGGCAACAGTACGGCATATCCTGGGCTCGGTTCAAGCGTAACCCAATAATCTCTTTGGACGAGTACCTCGGCCCAGCAATGCACATCCTCTGCCAGAATTGGGGTAAGCCCAGTTCTCGCTTCATACCGATCTGGTGTGGCATAAAATCCACTGACAAATCTTGCTGGATAATCGAGTGAACGCAGGAGCCAAACAGCAGATGTTGCAAAGAGATAGTCTGGGCCACGCTTGGTCTCAAAGAGGAATTCTGAAACAGTATGGCCGGTGTCTCCAGTTGCACGGGCGCTGTCATCAAGTGTGTATTCTTCGCGCAGGTGCTTTATGATCGCGTCAATCTGTTCCCAGCCCTTTTGCTTGCCAAATGTCCAACGTTGGGCTAGACGACGTATGCGATAAGATGCCTCACCGTCATCGAATTGACGGTATTGTTGTTGCGAAAAAATTCCAGAGTAATCCCTCTCTTTCAGCTTTCGGGTGTCAACCAAACGAGATTGAACATGAAGTGTTGTGAGTTCTGGCAGGCTGTCTCTATCAACGCCAACAATATCCGGTTGCTCCCAGCGAAAAAAATCAGCACGATTGAGCTGGTCGATGGAGACGCCAGTGAGTTGTGTTGGTGCCGGTACGCGATTCGTTTTTAGGTTAATAACTTTTATAGAGTGGATCTCTGGTGCAGCGTGTGGATCACCCGGTTTTGTTTGGACCCCAAGTCGGAGCCACGGCCGGTCGGCCACAGTTTCAAGACTTAGTTCAGGTAATTTCTCAGGCAAGGGTTCTGCCGACCATTCAACCCCATCGTAGATATCAAATGATTCGAGTTTGAGGTGAAGTGGCAGGCGGCCGCGAACATAAATCAATGCGTCGCTGTCGATACTTGAGAGGGTTTGTGATTTCGCTTTTCCTGGTCGGCGTACGGTTGAAAATTCTCTCGACCCCTTTTTACTCTTCGCCATTCGATGGTTTTCAGCAAGGGCATGAATTTCAGGTGCAAGGCTGATGACCTTTTGCCTCTTGTTTTTGTTGAAAAAGTTTTCGTTGTAACTATCATCAAAAACGTCATAGAGCGTGGGATCATGGGAGGCAGCAAAAGGAGCGTTCTCGATCGGGGCAAAGCTACGAATGTTATCGAGCCCTGCCACGAGGAGGTCACCGTTTCCAATTCCGTCTCGAGCCATTGGAGAGGCGTCATCACCTCCGCCCGATGTTGGCAGCCAGCCTTCCGTCGCGATAAGCCGACCACGTGCAGCTGGAATGAGGAGTGGTAATACCAATGGGATTGCTAAGGCTGGTGTCCACCAAGGACGTTTTCTCTGAACCACCTTGGAAGTGAGAGTGATATTAAGCCGCTCCCAATAACGTGCGCCAAGCCAAACTATTGAAGTAACGGCGAAAGCGATAGACAAAGCGGTGCACCACGGCAAGGTTGTGATGGAAGAATCAAAGCACGCTGAAGCAAAAACAAATACAAAGGTGCTGAGTGCGACTGATGGTCCCTGATTAAGTGGGTGATGTGCAACTGTTGCGAGTCCGATCATCACATTTCGGAGCAGTGTAAGCAGCAAGGAGTCCATGAGATAAGGAGCTTCAAGGAAGAAGCGTAAGAGCATTTCTATGCAGAAGCCGATCACCATGACCCCAATGGCCCACGAGCGCCGGGAGTTGTTCGTGCTACCAATACTCGGAGCGAATCGCCTTACGCACTCAGATAAAAGGATCGTTATAAAAGCAAACGTCAGTGATGCCGTCCAGAATGCTTTGGGTTCTGGTGGAACTACAAATCCGAAACCAGCCGCATCCACAGCAGAAGAAGCAATAATCGCCATCGCGACACAAAGCCAGCCAGAGAAGCCTCTCTTGGGAGGGCCCTGTTTTATCTTCTCAACTTTTTTTGTTTGTGAATTTGGTTTAACCGACATGGCAGAGTTTTTCCCATGAATATTGAAATGCCAGCAAAGGGTCTTCAGATTGGCGAATCCATATTGTTCTTCCAAATTTGGTATGTCTTATAAACGCCGCTTCATCATTGTCTTCATTAGTAAGTACAATGCACAGTTGATCTCCCTGCACGGATTGATGTTCCGAACCGCGGTGCAGTCCTTGGCGTGTGGTTACTCTTACTTGAAAGACGCCGCAATCAGTGCGTGTTTTTTTAGGAGGCGTCGTCTGATTCTCTTTGGCATCAAGACTTTCTGATTGCTTGCCATTGTGAATAGATTCAAAATGAGCCAAATGATCGAGGAAGCGAACAGCCCCGCTTGTACCCTGGCCAACTCTGACGCACTGACCACGGAAGCAAACCTCAACAGCTGCTTGTTTGCTCTGATAGGCCATGGCGATGCTTGCCACAATCCGAATTGCCCATTCGATACTGTTTTCACCATTAATGGTTTCGTGGATCGTTGGGTCTGTATCAACTACAATTCGAATAGCAGACGTTGCAGGCGCTTGACGCTCGCAGACTACAAGAGAACCGGTTCTCGCTGTTTGTGGCCAATGAATACGGCGAAGCGAGTCACCATTCCGAAAGGGTCGTGTTCCTAAAACATCACCAGATTCACCACATCGTGCATCCGTAAAACGATCTTCGGATGGTCTCGTCTCAGCGCTGTCGAGAAGACTTTTTAATGGCACCGTGCGCGGCCACACAATAAGCGTATTCTTAATTTTGGTGGGTCGAGATCTGTTGTATATGCCAAATGGAAACCCAGTAGAGATAAGACACTCCTGCTTGGGGTACACGCCTCGAAGCAGCGGAGTGAATAAAGAAGTGAAAGTGGTCTTGCTGGCCGCTGGGAGTCCTCCACAAGCAGCAGGCTTTGGCTCAGAAAGGTCACGTCGGCACATGATTCCCCAGGTGGGCCATGGCCAGCGGTTTTCAAGGGTTAACTTTGTTTGCACAGGTTCTTGTTCGGTAACCCTGCGGCGTTCAAATTCCAACTGACCACGGAGTCCACGGATTGTAAGAGCTGGCCAGAGCGTTCCGACTGCGCCAATAAAGAAGATCGTGCCAGCCGCCCAAAGCATGCTTGTGCCTACGGCTATGCCTAGTATCAATACAACAACGAAAGCAGCAACAAGGGCACCTAAAGGTGTCTTGATTGCGGCGACCAAAGGATCTGCAAAGCCACACCAGTTATGAGACGTGATCCAGTAGTAAAACTGGGACTGTCGTGAGGCTGGAACCGGTGATATTTTACTCGTATTTACCATGTAGTTGTTGCAAACTAGTCAACTGATTGATTTGGGCGACATGTATTAGTGGGCTGAGTGTGTAGTGGATTTTACACTGGTGTGTTGTATCAAACTGGGTGCACTGATGCGGTTACGCGTCTCAATTTGGTACGCATAGCGCCTCACCGACGTATGGAATCCAGCACGTTGTGCGAACCCATAGTTGTGAACCTAGAACGTACCAAGGTGCAATCACTAAGAGATAATTGCTGGCGGCCCACGGGGAATTGGTCGTAGTGTGTAGTCAAAGACGACAAGGAAATCCTTGGAGAAGAAGAGTCTCTGGAGAACGAGAGGAGTTACCTGTGTTGGTGGTAGTGCGTGAACGACTTGAATTTTCGCATAACGGAGAAACTGGCAGAGAACGCATTCTTCGGACTCTTGAGATGGAGAATTGGATTGTTCTGGTGAACTCTGTGGGTTGCGATTTTCTGCCGTTTTTTTAAGTGCATCGCGGCTTTGATGATGGTCCCCGTGACGGTGATGAGCACAGGCTGGCTGACGGTTTTGTCCCCTAGTATTGTTTCCACTGGGAAAGTGGCAATCACAATGAGAATGAATGCCGAGAACCGCAAATCCCGCATACCCCAGTAAAGAAACTGGAATAAAAGCTGTGAGCAGCGTTATTGCAAGGAGGCGTCGCATATGGGTTCGATGGTAGAGATTGAAAGTACCCAAAAAAACCTAATTTAAAAGTATTCAGAATGAGGAAAAAACACAAGTGAATAGTTTCTTTGGCCGTAGATGGCCTGTAAAAGATAGGACAGAATCATCTGGGGATTTTACGTCCGGTGGTAACTCGGCACCATTAGGCTCCGAGTAGATAAGGTGGGGCGATGAATGATGCATGTCGTTTCAGTTTCTATCGCCAGCCATCACCACCAGAGAATCCTTCTCCGATATTATCACTCGATGAAGATGAACTCGTTGCGGCGGCAGCAGCCGCATTGTTTGTGGTATCCGCAATGCCAAATTCTACTGGCAGCGCAATGATCATCACCGCGTCCTCTTACTGAGATTTCGAACAACCCGCACCCTCCCAGCTATGTGAGGGGTGCGGGCATCCGTAGATCGAAAAGAAAATACTTGCCTGTTTTAGTGGAAGTCAGGCTCTTTGCCTTCATAGGCGCGATACAGGTCATGGATAGCTTTTTCAAGCGCAGAAGCAGTCGCTGCATCGGTCGACTGTTTGCATTTCATCGCGGCCACAGTCACGGTATGTGCGGCCTTGAGTTGATCAGTGTAACGCGGTGAATCAGATTTAATCCGCTGAGCAAGGAAATAGTCAGCGATACAATTTTGAATTGACCCTGCATGCGTTTCTTTTGTAACGACCCAGCGAACAAGCTGGTTGCTGTCTTGGCCAGTTTTCGCGGACGGGGCGAGTTCATTGATCTGCCCTTGTGCCTTGGCAATGGTTTTCGTGTCTTCCAGTAATTGTTCGAATCGTAATTGGTCACCATAGATTCCACACGGGACCTGACAGTGTGCAAAAACGGTGGAGCAGAGAAGGGCGGACGCAATGAGGGCAAGCAACGTACGTGACATGGGGAACGTGTCTCCAGGGTTAGATTGAGATACTCAGGAAGTACCACGATACACCAAGAGACGCTGTGGGTAAAAACCCATCGCTTAGAGCTTGAAGTGCGTGATCTCTCCATGGAGATCGTTTGCCGCTTTCTGGACGTCGGTTGTGGCGTTTTGGAAGGAGTCTAGGGCCGATTCACTTTCGGAGACGCTCTCTGCTAGATGTGCCATGGCGATCCGGATCTGCTCGGCACCTTGGCTCTGGGCTTGCATGCCTTCGGCCACTTGCTCAAACCGTTCAGATATCCCTTTTACGGATGCGATGATTTCTGCAAGTTGCCGAGAGACACCACCAATCTCCTGCGCCCCTGTCTCAACACTTTTTGTAAAAGCATCCATTTCCATTACACCGGATGAAACACTAAGTTGCATTTCTTTGACGACCTGTTCAATTTCAAGAGAAGCAACTGCGGTTTGGTCTGCGAGTCGCCGAATCTCCCGGGCGATTACAAGAAATCCAAGACCATACTCACCCGCCTTCTCAGCTTCAATTGCTGCATTGATCGAAAGAAGGTTGGTCTGGTCGGCGACTTTCGCAATTGTTGTCACAGCAAGGTTAATCGTTGTGGCGCGTTCATTGATTACGGCGAGTCGTGATCCAAATGATTCTGTACTGTCCGCAAGTTTTCGCATTGTGGCGTCCATGCTCGATAGATTCTCTCTCCCCTCGATCGCCATGGCACCGGTCTTCCCTGCCATCTCGTTTACAGCGACCATGGTGTGTGTGAGTTCTTTCCCTGTCACACTGATTTCTTCAACTGCAGCTACCGTCTGTGTCGTAGAATCTCCAAGTCGTTTGATAACGTGCTGCTGATTAGATCCGGTTGCTTGCAGTGTCGATGATGTGTTTGTCAACGCATCGCTTGAGGTTTGAACCCGGCCTATCAACAGGCGGAGATCTTGTGTCATTGTCTGGAGTGACTCAAGGAGTATTGCTGTTTCGTCTCGTGACAAGATAGAGACATCGTCTCGCAGGTCACCTGCGGCCACATTTCGTGACAGGATGATTGCCCGTTGGATGGGTGTACTAATACTTCGCGCTACAAAGAGTGCAACCACAACAACCAAAAGAACAGTGCCGCAGAGTAACCCAGCGATTAGTAGTTGTTGAAAACGCACGAGTGCAAATGCTTCACTCGTGTCCTGCTTGGCAACCAGGCCCCAGCGATAGCTTGGAAGATAGCACCAAGCTGCAGCAACTTCCTCCTGCCTGTAATCGGGGAAAACTGCATATCCCCGATTGCCGCTCGACGCATGTCGCGCGGCAACGGCTTTTTCAACTGTAAGCGGTATTGTAAGTTCATAGGCGGCATCAGAGCGGTGACGAAGGGGAGTTGTGATTCTCGCAGTATTGTCTATTCGTTCTGCTGTAAGAATCTCACCAGTTGCCCCGAGACCAGTTGTGTCTGTCAGTATTTGCCAGACGCGATCAATTGGTAGTTGGAGAGCAAGTACTCCAACTACCTTTTCTTTCTGAAAGATTGGAGATGTGACAAATGCCGTTGGCTTTCCAGATTTCCCAAAAGGTGCGAACTGGCACATTTCAGACTGTAAGAGAGTCCGTGATCGATCAAAGCTTTTTGCTAATTCTGTAGTACCTAGTGATTCAGAGGTTAGCTTTGCACCCGGCTTGAGTTGATCTGTAGATGAGTAGAGAACTGTGCCATCGACGTGAATGAGGAGCAAACTTTCGTACCCACGAGATGTCGCAACATCTCGAAGATAGGGAGCATAAGCCGTCGCCTCCTCCTCAAGTATTGTTGGGTTCGATGCAGAAAGGCCGACAGAGGAAAGCTGGGACATGGCAGTCACGACCGTTGGCGCTATGGATAGTGTTGTGCCGTCACGAACTCGCTCAGCAGCGTATGACTCCAGTTGAGTGGACCGTGCTGAGGCAATTTGTACAAGTCTTTCTTGTACAGATGTTTCAAGTGCGCGATTCGCAAGGCGGGCAGTGATTGCTGTCATGATGCCACACGGCAGCAGCGCGATCAGGAGGAACCAGAACAACAGCCTTCGAGCGAGGCGCTGATGTTTTTTCTCGGTGTGTGGTGTTGAGTTGGGTTCAGTCATTCTCGGGAGTCTCCTCAGTTTGAGTTATCCCGGTGTTGGCCCACCCCCCCCAGCCACGCTGAAGTTCGTCAACGAAGGCATTCCAAGCGGTTTTTGAGCGTGTGATCGGATATGGTACAGGGCGGACAGAGACGTTGCTGCTCCAGACGATGTCGAACTGTGCGTCTTCTTTGATCCTACCGATATAAACTGGCCGCCATGTATGCTGAGTACTCGGGTCGACTGCAATGATACCCTCTGGCGCATTGAGGCTCTGTTGACGCAGGGCATTGCGGACCTGTTGGACGTCGGTATTGCCACTCTCCCGCACAGCATTTGCCCAGAGATAGACACTGTTGTACGCCGCGGCTATGACGTCACTTGTGACTCGATCTGCTCCATAGCGTGTTTTGAATGCAGAGACGAACCGTCTGTTTTCTTCAGTGTCAATTGATTGAAAGTAGTTCCATGCTGCATAGTGTCCGACCATATCGGCATGGTTCGTTGAGCGAAGTTCATCTTCAGCAATCGCAAACGCGACTACGGGGATGTCGTCTGGTGAAATTCCGGCGTCACGAAGTTCACGAAAAAATGCTATCGCAGAATCCCCAACTACGGAACAGAGGATCACATCAGGTTGTGTATCTACAATTTCTTGCACATAAGACTTAAGGTCAGTGCTGCCGAAGGGAACATATTTTTCAGCAACTTTTTCAACACCGAGTCCCATAAGTTGATCTGAAATAATCGCGTTGACACAGTGAGGCCAGATGTAGTCTGAGCCGAGCAGAAAAAAACGGCGGGCATCCAGTGCACTCTGGCACCACTGAACAGCTGGAGTGATCTGCTGATTTGGTGCCGCGCCGGTATAAATTACATTTGGGCAAGCCTCGAGTCCTTCGTATGCCATCGGATAGATGAGAAGATGATCTGATTTTTCGAGTACAGGTAGAACGCTTTTTCGGCTTGCACTTGTCCAGCAACCGAAAAGAACGGTTACGTTCTCCTCGTATATCAGCCTGTCAGCTTCCCGAGCAAATGTTGGCCAGTCTGATGCGCCATCAGCAATGATCCATTTGATTGGTCGGCCGAGGAGCCCACCAGCAGCATTGATTTCTTCGAATGCCAGTCGTTCAGCGTCAATCATTGCTTGTTCACTGACAGCAATGGGACCCGTTTGTGAATGAAGAACACCAACGAGTATTGGTTGGGGGGCGAGAAAAAACCGGCCGGCTCCAAACCACATGACCAAACAAAAAGCGAGACCACAACACACGAGAACACGCCACCGTTTGCGGGAACGGGTAGGCGGCTCTTGGGACTGAATAGAAGGGGGCATAATGACCTCCGGGCATAATGCGGCTGCCCGCAATCTTTACCTATAGTTCCCAGCCGTGCGCGACTTTTCTTTTCTTTTTATCCCGTTTTGGGTAACTTCATAGTCGTTTTTCCATCCCGAAGTGCCGGTGGTTGTGTTCGTTTTCCCTGTATTGGGGCAATTTCTCGAACCCAGATGTTTCGAAAACGTACGGGATTTCTGTGGTCCTGCAGTCGGATTGGAAGTTCTGGCGGATGAGGCCGGTACCGGGGAGGCCGGTTAAATGGAGTGTCTCCAAGCAGCTCGAAGTTGTTTTGTACCAGCACGCCGTTGTGAAGCACAGTCACAGTGGCAGGTTCTGTAAGGTTTCCTTCTGTATCAAACCGTGGGGTATTCCAGATAATATCGTAGCTGTTCCACTCTCCTGGCTTTCTCATGACGTTAACCAACGGTGGTGTTTGTTTGTAGATCGCAGCGGCCTGTCCATCGAAATAGGTTGCGTTCTCGAATGAATCGAGAACCTGAATTTCATACGGCCCGAAAAAGACGCCACTGTTACCACGCCCCTGTCCGGTTCCCTCAGCCGGGAGTGGACTTGACCATTCCACGTGAAGTTGGCAATCACCAAAAGCCTCTTTTGTGCTGATCATGCCTTTCCCAACAATCAAGAAACCATCCTTTACTGACCATGTTTCCGCGTTATTCCATGCGTTTGTATCCACACCATCGAAAAGAACAACGGCATCACTTGGGGGGGCCTGATTGTTTTTTCCAGGTATCACCTGCTTGGGTTCCTCCCATTCAATTCCGGTAAGATACTCTGCGGCGGTTGCAGTAGGTACTGGACAAATTGTGATGCAGATGGTGCACGCTGCCAGATAGAATCCGGCGAGGCTTGGCATGGTACTAGGTCGAATATTGAATTTTTTCATGTGCACGTGTCTCCGTGTTTTGGACTACTTGAATGCTTACGGTTCCGAAAAATAACCAGATCAATGAAGGTACGAGAGGAGTATGGCAGTGGTTGTGCATCCTGTCAGGAGGCATAACTTGGGGCCGAGAACCAGCACGATCCCTACAGTTGGACGTACGATCAGGAGATAGCGAGACCGCAGGCCGAAAAGACTGCCCATCCGTCAAAGTCGCATCCTAAGATACAGTGTTCGACGCTCTGCAAAAACAAGATATTGAAACACAACGAGACGGAGACATTACCACCATGCCAAAATTAGGACTGGCTCTTTCGGGTGGCGGTTTTCGTGCAACCCTCTACCATCTTGGCGTCGTTCGCTACCTCAGGGACGCGGGGATATTGCAGGAGGTCAGTGATATTGCTTCGGTCTCTGGTGGATCGATCCTCGCCGCCCATCTTGTGTTGAATTGGGACAAGTACACGGGTGATGAAGAAGAGTTTGCGGCAGCGGCATCTGAGATTATTGACTTTGTGCAGTTTGATGTTCGCAACCATATCGCTAGACGTTTGCCATTTATTTATAGCCTTCGTCTCTTCGGAAAGCTGGCTCGTCGTGAAATTGGATTCGTTACACCAAACGCAGTTCTAGAACGCTATTATCGCGACATGCTTTATGGCGACACGTGCTTGTATGAACTCCCGGACATGCCAAGGCTTCACATACTGGCGACAAATGTAAGTGATGGTGTGTTGTCGGTGTTTAACAAAAAGGGTCTCTACATTCAGCAACGAAAGAAAGCTGGGAAATTTGATTTTGAATGTATTCCGGGTCAAATGGCGACACTACCTCAAGTAGTTGGTGCTTCATCGGCGTTCCCAGGATTCTTTCCGCCGGTTGAAATAACTGCAAAAGATCTCGGTGTCCGCGAAGGCCAGTTTCCAACAGAGTCATTCACGGACGGTGGCGTTTATGACAATTTGGGTACACGAGCCTTTGCATGGCTGGCTGATGAGGTTGGAGCGTTTGATCGGGTTCTTGTGAGTGATGCAGGCAAGCCGTTTCAAATTCTTGGAGATCAATCACTGGGTTTTATTGGGCAATCGATCCGAGCATCAGACATTCTTTGGGATCGTGTGTGGCAGTTGGAAAGTGAAAACTTTGGTCAGCAGCCCGGTTTTTCTTTTCTGCCGATCACGGAAATCATTTCACCAGAAGAAGACTCAACTGCGCAGCATCCAGTCATTCAGGCGGAGGTGCAATCCATTCGAACAGATCTTGATAGGTTTTCAGATTACGAAGTGAATGCATTAGTACGTCATGGGTTTGAAGTCACGAAGAAAATCTGCGGTGAGATTGGGCTTGTGAAGGATAAATACTGTGACCTAGCCCCATGGGATCCATGTCCTGAAACCCAGCGTCCTCAAGGGAACCCGGATAGCAAGAATCTCATGTCGAGCCAAGGACCTTCAACCGCTACTGAGAATTCTCGTCAACTTCGTAATTCAAGTTGTCGAAGAGTATGGTCAACACTTCTTGACTTCAGAGATTGGCCAAGCTACGTATTTGTTGCAATCGCGTTTGTGTTGTTTGTCTGCGGTCCAGTCTATGTTTATCAATTGCGAAAACACGCACAACTTCTTACCACCGTGATTGATTCGATTGCCATGGGCGATCCAGATATTCGACAGATACTGGATCTTGTTGAAGGAACCGCAGCTACAGATTGGAAGGTTTCTCCATTAGGAGAATTAGTTGGGCCTGCGAAAGCCCAGCTTGAAGGCGTGGAAATTCTCTCACAGAGCAGGATTTTTGACCTCCGCGAATTCAGTCCAAACGCACGAGATGAGGATTCGAGAGGGTATGTCACGGCCTGGGATCGGATCGTTGTCCGATTTAATGAAGAATATGAAGGTGATCGACAGGTAGTTTTCACTGGGGTTTTCCCAATGAATGTCATTGAGATTAGGCAACCGGAAAACCAGCCGCAGGGTATTTTTAAGCGAGTGTTACATCCCATAGATGGGCCTGAGAAAATCAATGATCTTAGGCACGCGTTGCATGAAGTCGTATTCGATCTATCAGGTGTGCCGATAGGGGAGCGGGTCACGCTTCAGGCAATGACAATGGCTACGGTCCCGCCTTCGATGACTGGACACCTGCCGTTTTTTGTAAATAAACGGACAGAACTCCTTACGTCGTGGCTTCTTTTTCCGGAAGACATGCCCTATTCAACATATAGACTGGTTCGATATCCGGTTGACAAGTCATCGCCACCAATTCCCATGGACCCGCGTTTTGCAATTGATCACCCTTTTGGTTCTTTGATTGGGTGGTCAGTTATTACACCGAAGGAGGGGATGGTGTACGAGTGTCGCTGGACGAATCAGTAGTTGGGGTGAATCCGTCAGGTCTGTTTATTCTGGTGTCATAACGGATTCGCCGTTGGGCCCAGACTACAAAGACGAGGACCGCGAGAAGGAAATACCACGGAAGCAATCGAATGACCCAATCGAAGGCAGCCGCCTGAGTGGTTGTCGGGTCCGCTTTCTCTACCGCAGTGACGGCAACTGCGAAAGCGATACTCATGAAACCGTAGCTGATATTGACGGCCAGGCCGCGAAAGCTCAGCACGGTTGCACGATGTTTGGAGTCAACCAATTGGTTCAGGTAGTGGCTCTGCAAAAACATCAGGAGCCGCATTGATAATGAGAGAAGCATAAAAAAGCCAACACCCCACCATGGAATAAGCAGTGCAGTTCCGAAAAGTCCCAGTGTGACTGTACCGAAAAGCAACAGAAAATTGGTTCTTGGTGATTGACTTGTTGCAAGCCGGCGCATGGGTGTTGCAGCGAGGAGCCCAATGACAGCCGTTCCAGCACTGATGATGCCGAAGTAGAGCACAGGTATTTCAATCCGGGCATAGAGTTGACTTGAGACGACAAGCAGTTGACGAATTGGTTGGTCGAAAAGAACACCAGCAGCAATGACGACAAGCACCAACGGATTGGTAAGGATCCAATAGCCTGTCCGGAGCGTTTGTTTGAAAGGATCAAGCAGCGTAATATTGTTTTCAGAGTGGTCCCGCGGTAATTCACGCATTGACAGCGTGACAAGGATTGCCCCACATCCCGAAAAGAATGTGAGCCAGACAGGAAGACGAAATGTGTCATCGAGAGTTATCTGCGATGCAAAGCCAGCCCAGTTCATCACCACTTGGATAAGGTCAGGGCTGTAAACAAGTGAACCGGTGACCATAGCAAAGATGGTAGCGAGTCCACCGACTTGCATCAGCCGTTCCAGGACTCGTGGCCAGTCACCATCCTTCCCGGCTGCTTTAAGAGAGTCAAAGGCAAGTGCTTCGTCAGCGCCTGAGGCGAATGCCTCAGCTGCGCCACTGAGAATTCGGTTGAGAAGAAGGGCTGGGAATACCCATGACGAACCAATGGGGACAATTGCGAGCAGCAACATTTCGAGAGTCATCATGATAGCAGCCGCAACGAGAAGGGCTTTCCTGCCAAGAAGATCAGCGAGTGCTCCAGAAGGGACCTCGAGCAAAACGATAACAACTGCCCAGACAGCATTCAGCAAGCCGAACTGTTCCAAGGTGATCCCATAGCGGAGAAACATCACCATAAAGACAGGGTAGTAAAACCGGATGTTGAAGAGAATCCGGAACGCCATGAAGAGGCGGACGTTCCGTTTTGCTGTGCTAGTGGCGAATACCTGTGGTGTCATAACCAAGACTATACACAGAAAAAAACTGCCGCCCCAAAATGGGGCGGCAGTTGTCAAAATGAATGCCGTTGAGAGGTATCACACGCCCGGAGGCATGAGCCCGTCAACCAGGCGGATTGTTCAGTAGGAAAACCCACCTAAACATTCACCTGTACAGTCACCATACGTCACTGGATCACCTCCTTTACTACGAGACTCTCAGCAGTCGCAACCACTGCACTGACTGCCGCCGAGCGAACCATTCTGACCAGAGTCAGAAACCTCGTTCGTCGGGCATTGCTGCCCTACCAAGTCTATTTTAGCAGTCTGCCTGATCCTGTGGATATGGCGATTTGGTTCGAGCGAATCGTCGGGGCTGACGAGCACGAACAAGACTATTAATTTTTTACGATATGACCGGGTTTTTTGTTCTTCGGAGTAGCAGAAGCTGTTCACGACCTTCTCTCTCCGGGTAGCAGCCACGGGGAACCATTATTTCTATGAGCGAAAAGAGGTCGTCAGTGAGAAAAAGTGATTTTAGTTCTTGAAGGGTCGTGCCGTGGGGTGGGCCATTGTTTGCTTCGTTGTCACTCGTCCGTGGGTTCAGATAGAAAATGCCCAGAAGTAAACCTTCGGGTTTAAGACTTGTTGCGACAGCAGACACGTACGCCAGCCGTTCCTTGGGGTCAATTGCGCAGAAACATGTATGTTCCCACAGCCAATCACATGTCCCAAATAAAGTCTTTGGCAGTGAGAAAAGATTTTCTTCCTCGTACCGTTCGTTCCCACGGACCTTATTTTGACGGCACGCTTCAATAGCTGTTCTCGAGATATCAATTCCAACTGGAAAAGACGTTGGTTCGGCAGTGGCAATGGCGCGTACATCATGTCCCGTACCGCACCCAGGGATGAGAACGGACCCTGTCATGCGCCCATGATTCTCTTGGAGCCAGGCGATCAATGCCGGTGATGCCCGCCCTTTGTCCCACGGTGTATCTCCCTGACGATACCGCTGGTCCCAATCGGGTTGCATAGTGTCCGTTCTATTCAGAGTCTTGTGCTCGTGTGACTACGCATGTTTTGCTGAGGATTTCTGTGCCATGTTGTGACACGCTTTTCTGGTGATCCAACGACGATAGCAAAACATGAAGTATAAGTTGGGGTACGAAAAAAGAAGTCTCGTCACCAGGCCCCAGAAGCCACTTTTATGCTCGTACTCAATGTGTTCATTGACTCGTGTATGGGTTGCGTCGATTTCGGTAAACGTGTGAGTGTGTTCCCACTTTGCCGCGGGACCACTTTGTTGAATATCAGTAAAGCCATTGCCTGAGACGTTTTTATGTATCGCAGTCCATCGTAAAGGAAGTGGACCCACCCACAGCGTAAATCGCGATACAGATCCCTCTGCAAGTGGTTCAACAGATTGTATCTGGACGATGGTCGGTGGTGGGGTTAACTGTTTCAGAGCAGAGGTGTTGTGATGAAACGCCTGAACCACAGGTAACGCCGCATTCACTTCAAATGAAAAATCAAATACTGGCATAACACATCTAATTCGATAGGTGGAGTTTATTAAGAGTCTCTTTCGCTTTCTCTACATGCTTGGCTGCAGAAAATTGGCTGGAAAAGGCGAGGCGAATAGTCCCGTTTTGGTCGATTACATAGGTTGTTCGACCCGGTAGTATTCCGAGAGTCCGGGGAACACCGAAGGCTTTTCGTAAGTCTCCATCAGGGTCGCTCGCCAGCAGGTATGGCAAAGTATATTTCTCAGCAAATCCTTTATGGCTTTCTTGCGTGTCGCTACTAATACCAATGACCACAGCATTGAGACTTTCAAAGTCCGGATAAGCATCCCTGAAGGAACAGGCTTCGCTTGTGCATACAGGTGTATTGTCCTTCGGGTAAAAGAAAAGTACGACTGATTGGTGTTTCTCGAAATCAGAAAGTTTTACTGTACTGCCATCATGGAGATGAAACTTAACGTCTGGCGCTTTGGTACCAACGGTTCCTGGCATAGAGAGTCCCTCTTTTGCTGTAGTGGTGTGACATCCTGTTGCACATGCCAACAGGATCAAGAGCCAGGGTGCCTTGTTAATGTGTTGTGTCATCTGCAGATGCTGGCGTTTTCATAAATTGACCAGCGGTTGCGCCCATAGACAGATACATACTCATCAGTCCGTCAATTGGCATGCCCGCTGGAACGACGTTTTCAACAGGTATGAACATCATAGCGCCACCAAATGGAACTGGCGCGGTCGGGATAATAACGATAAGATGATCACGGTCCAGCACTGTGTATCGTTCGGGAGAAACCAGTAGTGCGAGTACCCGTGAAGGAGCCTCTTTTCCAAAGGAACAGAAAACAGGTGTCATGCCCTTCATGGCATCGTTTTCATTCGGGCCAATCATGTCGATCATCTGGCGGCTTGTGCTGTAAATGCTGCCAACGATCGGAATCCGCTTAAATGCACTCTCGACTGTTTTGCCGATCCATTTTTTTGCTCCCAATTCTACGAGGAGTCCAACGGCGAAAACAACGACGATGACGACGGACCATCCCAGGAAATATGGAGTCGATGCGTCTTTGCCGACCTGCATACCGATGGCAGTCAGTTGCCGGCCAATGAAGGTTTCTGGTCCACAGAGGTACTCGAGATACTCAACGACCCAAACCACGACCGCCACCGTGACAACGATTGGCAGAATCGCTAGAACTCCAGCGATAAAAAAACCGGTCAGCCGTCGGAGTAGGGCGAACGTCATTTGTGTCATCTCTGTCATCCTTTATTGTCTTGGTTGTGTCTTTTGTTCAAGTAGTTGTAGCTGGCTTCATGGCCTTGGAGCGTTGTTCAAGTGCTTCCACAACGGCACAGCCACAGGAATCACTCCAGACATTGACACTCGTGCGGAACATGTCCAGCACACGATCAACTGCAAGAATGATGCCCTGCATTTCGATAGGTAGACCTACTGCCTGCAATATCACAATCATCATGACAAGCCCAGCATGAGGGATGCCGGCGGCGCCAATGCTTGCCAGTAATGCAGTTATTGCAACGATCAATTGTTGTTCGAGAGGCAAGACTGCCCCGTGGTAGAGCTGGCCAATGAAGAGAACTGCAACGGCTTCGTAAAGCGCGGTGCCGTCCATATTGATTGTTGCACCAAGCGGGAGAACAAATGAGGAAACACGATTATCTACCCCCGCTCTGTTCTCGACACAGGCCATGGTGAGTGGCAGGGTTCCATTTGATGATGCGGAACTAAATGCTGTCAGAAGAGCTGGAGAGAGCGCTTTTGCGTATGCGATTGGATCACGGCGAGCAACAAATTTCAGAATGAGCGGCAGTACGATCAGTGCATGTGTCATTAATGCCGCAATGACAGTCAGTAAATACCAGAAGAGCGATGCAAATACAGCAGGCCCTTGTGTCGCGGTAACGAAAAGCATGAGGCATAAGACGCCGAGGGGCGCTAAGGCAATGATGGCCATCGTCATTGCCATCATGACTTCAAATCCAGCTTCCGCGGCTGCACGGACGGCACTGAGCGTTTTACCACCCACAATGACGGCAAAAATTGAGAACGCGAGTGTGAACGAGATGATTGAGAGAAAATGCGAATCCGCAATGGCTGCGACTGGATTTGTGGGAATCATTCGTTCAACCTGCTCGAAGAGCAGTGTGCCAAGCGATTGGCCGCCCGGTTCTGGTCCCCCAACAGGTGATGCAGCATTGTCTGTAATCCCGGGTCGAAAAATATTTACCGCTACTAGGCCAATAGTGATCGCGGCCGCACTTGTGCAGACGTAATACAGAATAGTACGCAGGAACATGCCCCCGAGGCTTGCAGCATCACCAAGGCCTGTTATCCCACAAATAAGTGAGGTGATGATGAGGGGAACGGCAACCATCTGGAGAAGTCTGAGAAACAGATTACCTACGTGTTGGGCGGCCTCGCCAACTGTTCGGGCGGTACTGCGACCGAATCGATGAAACCAGGAAGCAGCGTCTGGTTGGGTGTGCTGAAGTTCGTCGACCGTGGCTGCTGCGCCCGGAGTCTTCCGTGTTCCATCAACAACCGCGGAACGCTCTTCTCCAGAAACTGTTGTCCAGTCGATCGTAATATGGTTTGGTGAATCTTGAATCGTAAGAGCGGTGAGTGTTGAGGGGAGTTGTTCAGCCTGCACAACAGTTGTGCGTGTACCTCCGAAGATGTTCAGGCTGATGCCAAGGCTGGCACCAATTGCCATGCCGATTGCGATTTGCCAATGCAGAGCGAGTTTGGTCATGGGAATAAGCGGTCGTTTCTTTAGGGCGCAATAATCGACCAGGATACCGGGTCGTGCTTGAGAGAGAGAAGAACACGCTGATGGCCGGATGCGTGTAGTGCAAGAACCTCAAGCTCTTCAAAATGGCAGGCTACAACGACGAAGTGAGCATACCCACTGTGATCGTCTGAGTCGGGGATGGCAGGAGCAGGCGGGAAGTGGTTCATGGTTGTTCCAGGTGGGCTTGATGTTCCATAACAAGCGCGGCTTGTTGTTCGGGAAGCGTTCCACGCTTGCTCAGCCCGACTATCTTGATGGTGGACCGTGGCCGATGCAATCAGTCGTATTTGAACACGTGACGACGGATCGTACCAATGCAGGCAGAGCGTGCGGCAATTCCGAAGATCTTTCAGTTTTGGGGAGCGCAGATCTGTATGGAAGGTAATTTCATGGGCTTTAGCGCAAAAATGGCGAAGCACGACAGAACGTGACCGCGGTGTTCCATTGGCTGTAACGGTACTGACAGTTGCCACATGGAATGGATGTTTCGCGGACGCCATAGCCTCATCGAATTGCGAACTACAGAAGTCCCAGAAGGATACGGCATTGTATTGGGTGAGATCCCAGGATGTATTTTTCACAATAGGGCTTTTCTCGTAACAAACATGAGAGGCGTATGTATACTCCGCTGCTGCTGGGTGCTGCACGTTCCTTTGAGATGTAGCATACCTCGGGAAATTAAAAATAGACGACAGTTCTGAGGAGGTTTTAATGGTGCGAATATATGGCAGTATGTTTCTCGTTGTCTTGTTTCTCTGTGGAATCCATGAGGTTCGAGCGGATGAGATGTCGGTTGAAGTGGTAGCTGTAACACCTGAACCATCTGATATGAAGCCACTCTTCAATGGAAAAGATCTGACCGGCTGGGTCGGTGACTCACGGCTTTGGAGCGTACGAGATGGAGTTGTTCATGGCGAAACAACAGAAAAAAATCCGACAAGTGGCAATACATTCCTTATTTATAACGGTTCGGGTGATATGCCAGAAGAGTTCGGGGACTTTGAGCTTCGGCTATCCTTTCGGTGTAATGCAACAAATAATTCAGGCATCCAGTATCGGTCCGAATGGTTGACTGAACGAAAAAATGATTGGGTTCTTGCTGGATATCAGCATGAAGTGCGAAACGAAATTGATTTTCCAAATGTCTCGTCATTCATCTATGACGAAAAGGGAAAAGGCAAACGGCTCTGTTACATCGGTGAGAAGTGCATTCGCAACGCAAAGGGTGAGAAAGAGGTTGCCGGAATGCTTGTTGACGAACCCCAATTTCAAAAGCTGTTTAACCTCGATGGCTGGAATGATGTCGTCATCGTTGCTGAAGGCAATCACATACGCCACTACTTAAATGGGCGACAGGTGATCGACTTCGTCAATAATGATCAGGCAACTGTTCGTGAAAAAGGTGTCATCGGGTTGCAGCTCCACGCAGGAAAGTCCATGTGGACCGAATTCAAAGATATTCGTCTCAAGGCCGAATAATTAATTCATCCTTACAACAAAGAGCCGAAACCGATCACGGTAAATTAGCAGCCCGTCGATCCCATAGGGAATCGGCGGGCTGCTTTGCTTTAGAAAAGGAAATACTTTAGACGAGGTCGTATGCCTGTTCCTGATGTTCGGTCAGGTCAAGACCCATCTGCTCTGTGTCCAGAGATACCCGCATGCCAACCAGTTTGTTGACAATGATAAAGGCAGCAATGGAAACAACACCACTCCAGACGATTGTGACCAGCACACTAAGGGTCTGGTACCAGACCTGTGTCTGCATCGTCATGTCGAGGCCAACGCCACCAAACTGTTTGGCTGCAAAAACTCCTGTGAGAATAGCTCCGACAATGCCGCCGATGCCATGAACACCAAAGACGTCAAGGCTGTCGTCATACCCGAATTTATGTTTGACGGTCGTGGCAAAGTAGTAACACAACAAGGATGAAATCGCCCCAAGTGCTACTGCACCAAGTGGTCCAGCCGTGCCGCTGGCTGGTGTAATAGCTACCAAACCAGCAACTGCTCCAGTCGCTATACCAAGGGCCGAGGCTTTACCATGCGCCCATAGTTCAATGAGCATCCAGACGGTTGCGGCAGTGGCTGCGGCGATATGAGTCACCAGGAGTGCCATTGCGGCAGTTCCATCAGCAGCGAGTTCACTGCCGGCGTTAAATCCGAACCAGCCAACCCACAGCATGCCGGCACCCATTACGGTAAATGGAAGATTATGCGGACGCATTGGCTCCTTTGGAAAGCCTTTACGTGGCCCAAGGAGAAGACACGTAACCAGGCCGGCGATCCCGGCGTTGACGTGAACAACCGTGCCACCTGCAAAGTCCAAGACACCCCAATCTGCGAATAAGGCACCATCGCCTGCCCATGCCATATGGCAGATTGGCAGGTAGGAGAATGTAAACCAAAGAATGCTGAAAAGCATCATTCCGGAGAACTTCATTCGTTCGGCAAACGCACCAACGATAAGAGCTGGTGTAATGATCGCAAAGGTCATCTGAAATGCAGCAAAAAGAGATTCTGGTATAGAACCGCTCACACTATCAACAGTAATTCCCTTGAGAAAAATCTGGTCAAAGCCACCAATAAACTTTTGGAGGTTCCCACCATTTGAAAAGGCAAGACTGTATCCGTAGGCAACCCAGAGAAGTGTCATCACGCCAGCTAATGCAAAGCATTGCACAAGTACCGAAAGAACATTTTTGGATCGAACGAGTCCGCCATAGAACAGCGCGAGTCCGGGAAGAGTCATAAAAAGGACAAGGGCCGTGGCCACAATCATCCACGCAGTGTCAGCTCCGTTTACCGTTGGAACAGTATTGTCAGAGGCAACAAGCGGAGTCGCTTGCAGAAGGCAAAAAATGCCCGCAACCACCCCCGTCCGCCAGGGGGAGGTTCTACTCATTGATATGTACATGTGTTATTCCAATTAGTTGTCAAGTTTCCAGAAGGATCCCGCCAAGTCCGCCTACCTGACGGGTACATGAGGGCAGAGCGTACCATGCAGGAAGGGTATCCGTCATCGGTAGTGATGAAGACGTGTAGAGGTTGAAAAGCATTGAGGGCAGGGCTCTCATGCGAAACCCTGCATAAAACCATGTTTTTTTGTCTGAACAGCCTTTTTGACCTATTCGTGAAGAGCCTTTTCCTTCGACCGACGGGTCATTGATGCGAACACATAGCAACCATGGTTTGAAATTACATTGAGCCGCATGCGAGGCGCTACGCTCTGGATCCCTGTGTCTCAAGAGTTCTTAGTTTGGGGGGATCTCCGACGTGTCCGATTTCATATGGACATCCATCTGTGGGAAAGCAATTTCGATATTCTCCTCTGCAAAGCGTTCGGCAATAGCATTGTGGAGTTCGTTAACTGTTGCAAAACGATTATCTAAGCTTGCGAGATAGAACCGCACGGCAAAGTTCAAGGTAGAGTCACCAAACTCATCGAACGTAATAATGGGAGCGGGTTCCTTCAGGATATGAGGTGTTTGGTGACAAATTTCTTTTAAGAGAGCGCCTACCCGTCGAGTGTCCGTGCCGTAGGCAACACCAACCCGAACCAAAGAACGGTTGACGGAGTCTGACAGTGTCCAATTGATTACACGACCAGTGATCAAGTCTTTATTAGGAATTACAAATTCTTGCCTGTCATATGTTGTGACTGTTGTGGCCCTCATGCGAATCCGAGAAACAATACCCGTAACAGTATCAATTGTGACAACGTCTCCGACACGAATTGGTTGTTCGAAGAGGACGATTAATCCACAGACAAAATTGGCAACTACCTCTTGGAGGCCAAAGCCGAGTCCAACACTGAGCCCAGCAGCAAGCCATTGAACACTACTCCAGCGGAGACCCAATGTTCCTGCAACAACGATCACCCCACAGAAAGCAAAAATGTAGCTGATCAGTGTGTTCATCGCATACCGTGCGGCATTATCGAGGGGAAGCCGCTGAAGTATGAGCGCTTCCAGGAGCCCGGGAGTGTTTCGGACAAGAACAAAGGTTATTAACAATGTTGGTAATGCAATAAGAACATTGCTTAATGCGACGGTGCTGACAATAGTTCCGTCTGGCGCTGTTTCCTGCCAAAGAACAATGGAATCAAGGAATGACAAAGCTGGAAGTACCGGGCCCCAGATCCAGATAAGGCCGAAGAAGAGCACGATGATTACGGATGCATTGATTAAACGATGAGTCTGTTGATCTATGGCCGACAGCTTCATCTGATTCACATCAAGATTTTCAGCCTTCGCACCTGATGCCTCGGCTTGTTCTTTTATCGCAACCTGTTCTTTCAATTGTCGTAGCGCGATTCGCCTTTTTGAGACAAGAAGCCATCGTTCAGCGATGCCCTGGAGGACTGACGCAGCAACGGCGAGCCAAATCGTCTGATACAGCGAAATGGTTAATTGGCCAGCCGCATACGCGTAGCCCGAAAGGCTAAGTCCGGCGAGAAAAATAGGAGTGGCGATAAGTAGTGGCCGCCAGATCCATGTGAGCTTAGCCAGCAGGCTGTCCGGCTGAGTTGCTTCAAGGCCTGCAACAACGCCAGACTTGAGCCCCAATAGCTTCCAAAGCGTGCTTGCAATGAAGATCATTAATGTCGCAAACACAATCCGTGCGAGCGCAGAAATCTCACGGTGAACATACCGCTCCAAGAGAAGAAACGTGGCGAGGAAAACAAGAGTCAGCCCAATCCAGCCGAAGCGGCGGACGGCCTGTCCAAGTGGCTTGATGACCAGTTGGGGCCAGCCAAAGTGAGCAGTTGCTATGCCATGGGGTCGTATCAGTTGCCGCAGTATTTCAAGCGGAAGAAACACCAGTGCTGTCACACCGACTGCATTGGCAAAGGATGACTCTGTTGACTCTGGTTCGGCATAGTGGCCAAGAAACCAAGATATGGCAGTCAGTGCAAGCCACACGGGGAGTGCGGCACAAATGGTGTAGCAGACACCCTGAATTGTTGGCCATAGACGCATGGCATTTGAGCCACTGAGTGACCCGCTCAATGCCGTGATCCTGCGAATAAAAAGCCTGTATGACAACGCGAGCGCCAGGGTAAGCAGCACGAAGGCAGTTGCAAGATACGGTCTGGCCTTGACGTTGGTCCAGAATGAGGTGGCAACCATGGCGATCGGCTGCGCTTCAAATTGCCGTGCAACCGTCAGGAGCCGGGTTACATCAGAGAGTCGAACCGGTTTGTCACTGCGAACCCAGAGCAGATTGGTGTCAATAAGATGCTGGTATTCATCGATTATGTGAGATAATTGATCGAGGGTGACGCCAGATGGAATCAGAATATCAACGAGGCAACGATCGATATCAAGACTCATCGCACGAAGGATTTTTTTCCGTGCTGCGAGTGCCTTTGTTTGTTCTGGATCATTAGCGGAATTGAGTAGTTGTTCTACCTTGTCAAGTTCGGTGTCTATGTCACCGAGAATATCTTGTGCGTTGTCAACCGCATTGCCCTGGGAATACGATTGGTTCAGCATCGCCCGTTCCCGATTCAGCATGACATGTTTTCTGCGCAGCAGATAACCAGCGGTGCGACTGAGTCCGGATCCGGTCGCTCTGTCTGATTCCACAAGCGATGTGGTCTCTTGGAGGTCATCTCGCAGACTATTCGTTTTCTCTTTGAGTGAGAGCAGCTGGGTGCTCCATGACTCTGCACTGGCGACGGTGACTGGCCACAAATCAAGTAACTCGATGAAATGTTCGTACTCGTTTTGGTCGTTAAAGTTAGTTTCGTTTATGGTCGAACGATAGTTTGTAATTTGAGTTTTGATTTCATCTGTATGCCGCCGTGTAACCCATGCGGTGACATCCGTTATGGTTTTTGAAAGCAAGACGCCCCGTTTGTCGAGAGCTGCCTTTTCAAGGGGAAGGACACTTGCCTCAGCATCGTAGGTCACTATTTTCTGGCGAAAGAGTTCGAGTGAAGTCTCAAGCTTTTCTCGTTTTGCGACCGTGGCCTGCTTCAGTGCTGCGGTCAGTACCGGATTAGACTCAGCAGTTTCCTCCGGGGGCACTAAGGAACTCAATTCCTCTTCGGCCTGAGCTATCTGGACAGGGAGTGATTTGGTTTCGGTGCGACGTGCGTTGAGTTGCTGCTGTATTTTGTTTGCTTGAGTTGTAGTTGTAAGGAGATCTTTATCCAGAGTCCTTAAAAGCTCTTCTATTTTTGCTGCATCACTTTTTGGGGTAACTCCCCCAAGTGATATGTCGATGGGTTTTTCATCGAGTTTTTCAACGTCCTTCTTTCGTTGCTCTGAAGACTCGGCGGCTTTGACAAGCTGAGTGATTAGCTGTTTGTCTTCGTCCCGGCACTCGATGTCTTTCAGTGTGGTGGTGAGGACTTCTTGGCAACGAGTGCGTAGCTCTTCGGGTAGTGAGTTGTCAGTACGGACAGCATCAATGGCTTCACGCACCTTGGTGGCATCACTGCTCGTGGAAGACGGGTCTTTGTTGAATGTGTTTAGGGCCTGGTTTTCGGGAGATGGTGTCTGTTGTTTTTGGGCTGTGGGAGGTGCCGGGTCCACGTCACCGGGAGTTGGTTGGGCTGCTTGAGTACCTGCCGCCATGAACAGCAGGCAGATGAGCACCACTCCATGCAACGTGCCACAGAACCGGTACAGAAGAGATTGTCGGTAGATTTGGTAGTGCCTTCGCGATCGCGAGATATCCATCTGACTAAACCTCGTGAAAATAGGGCTTTTCAAAGCGGGGATTCTAGGTGATGTGTTGAATAAGCCAGTTTTACCCTGAAATAGACGGTAATATTTGGAAAATAGTTGATCATTTGCGAACTGGGCTGTAGGGTTCGGTGAGGAAGCTGATCCAATTGGAGACGCAACTGTATGTTTTTTACGATCTGAGTAGCAGTTTTTGCTGCTCAGGCAGAGCCTAAGAAATGGGGTATACGTGTCCGTCGAGAATATTTTTGAGTGTCAGTTGGAAAATGAACAAGTAGCGATACAAGACGGACTTCAGCTTCTCGAATTTGCCCCTCAGCAGCGACCTTTGCTTGAGGAAGTACATGAGGGCCTCACCGCAAAAGAGAAGTCACTTCCTGCGAAGTTGCATTACGATCAACGCGGAAGCATGCTATTCGAACAAATCTGCGAAGTGGATGAGTACTATATCACACGGACTGAACTCGCCCTGATGCGAAAGATTTCTGGTGCCATTGGGAAGGCCTTTGGTGATGGATGCATGCTCATTGAACCCGGTAGCGGCGCAAGTCTGAAAACGGATCTTCTGCTAGCTGCTATGCCAGACCCGGCTGCCTATGTGCCAGTGGATATCAGCCGCGATTTTCTCCTCGAGTCAGCAACTGCAATTGCGGACAGGCATGACATTGAAGTGTTACCCGTCTGGGCAGACTTTACAAAAGGACACCCAATCCCCACATGTGAATCAGCAGTGCGTTCTCGAGCAGTATATTTTCCTGGTTCAACAGTCGGTAATTTTAGTCGATCTGATGCAGCATCACTTCTGGAAACATTTGGTAGCATGATTCGGGAGCAGGCTGACGATGAGCAAGCCGGTGTAGCTGGCGCAGTCGTTGTTGGTTTTGACTGCAAAAAAGATCAGGGTCGAATGGAAGCTGCTTATAACGACGCCGAAGGGGTTACTGCAGAATTTAATTATAATGTCATCGATCGACTTGCTAGCGAGTTGGGCGTGGGACTCGACCGTGACAAGTTTTCCTTCCGTGCCGATTGGGTTGAGAATGAAGGTGCGATTGTCAGTCGGTTATGGGTGGACGAAAGTCACACTGTTGAGATGGCAGGTGATGTAGTGACATTCGAAGCTGGCGAGGCAATTCGTATGGAGGAGTCTCATAAGTACACGCCAGATGAGTTCGAGACTCTTGCACGTGAAAGCGGCCTTGGCCTGGAGAAAATCTGGACAGACGAAGCGGCTGACTTTGCGGTGGCATGTTTGCGACCGCTCTCAGTTTGATTCGTTTCGTAGGTAGAATACTGTCCGTGTGGTTAGGAGTCATCCGGTGAACATGCACGTTCCCGCTATAGAACTCGTCTCCCTCACGAAGTGTTTCGGAAATTCTGTTGAGCCTGCAGTAAAATCTGTCGACCTTTCCGTGGCACAGGGAGAAGTTCTGGCTATCGTTGGGGGATCAGGTAGTGGGAAAACAACTACACTGAAAATGATTAACAGGCTTATCGAGCCGACTTCGGGCTCAGTGAAGGTCATGGGCGAGGATGTTACAAATGTTGATCCTGTCGGTCTCAGGCGTTCAATTGGATATGCCTTCCAGGGCGTTGGGCTCTTCCCTCATATGAGCGTCGGTCAGAATGTTGGTGTCACACTGCAGTTGCTGGGATGGACCAAAGATTCAATTATTGAGCGAGTGAACGAATTGCTCACGATGGTTGACTTGCCTGCTGATGAATATCGAGATCGGCTTCCATCAGAGCTGTCTGGCGGGCAGCAACAACGGGTTGGGTTTGCCAGAGCGCTTGCATCGAAGCCGCAAGCGATTCTGATGGATGAACCCTTCGGTGCACTCGATCCAATTACTCGTGACGCCTTACAGCAGGAGTTTCGATCACTCCAGAAGAAATTGGAGTTGAGCGTGGTTCTTGTGACACACGATATGTCAGAAGCGGTTCTTCTTGCTGATCGTATTGCAGTCATGCACAAAGGTGAAATTGCACAAGTTGCGAGCCCCCAGGTCCTGTTAACCTCTCCCGTAAATGCATACGTCGCTCAGCTTATCGATACCCCTCGTCGCCATAGCGACTTCATTGAATCGCTTCTGCATGGCAAGGCGTCTGGAGGTGCGCGATGAGCCCCAGACTCACTCTCCTGTTTGAACAGTTGCCAGATCTTCTAGGCGGTCACCTCACACTGGCTGTGCCAGCAATATTTATCGGCGTGCTAATCAGCCTGCCACTCGGTGTTCTCTGTGTGAAGTCTGCGACCATACGGGGCCCGGTCATGTCACTGGTGTCTCTTGTGCAAACAGTCCCCAGTATTGCTTTGCTAGCCATTATGGTTGCTTTGTTGGGGGGCACCATCGGCTATTGGCCAGCCTTTATAGCATTGCTCATCTACAGTATTTTGCCAATTATACGAAATACAATTGTCGGTCTGGAGTCTGTCGATCCAGCGATGCGCGAAGCAGCCAAAGCTGTCGGGATGCGGCCGCTCCAGCAATTGTTTCGGGTCGAATTGCCACTTGCCTTCCCTGTGATTCTTGCAGGTATTCGAACGGCGACGGTATGGGTTGTCGGTATTGCGACGCTGTCAACGCCTGTTGGTGCACCGAGTCTTGGAAATTATATATTTAGTGGTCTGCAACTTCGAGATTGGCAACGAGTGATTTTTGGTTGCGTTGCTACGATGACACTCTCGCTGGTTTTGGACCAACTCATAGCTGTCATCGAAACAAGTATTCAATCACGACGGAAAACCTCCTTGGCTCTCGCAATGTGTGCCATTGTTGGCCTCGTTGCGATGGGCATCGTTCCGGGTGTTCTTGGTCCAGAAGCGGCAGGCTTTTCAAAGCTGCAGGAAAAGGAGAACGAGTCCGAGAAATCAGATAGCAGCGGTCCATTGCGTACCACACTCGAAGGGCAGGTTGTTCGTATTGGTGCCAAGGGATTCACGGAGCAATTTATTCTGGCGGAGATTCTTCGGGAAAAGATTGAGGACGCTGGTGGTACGCCGGAAGTGCTCAGTAATATGGGGTCAACAATCGTTTTCAATGCGCTTGCCAAGAATACAGTCGACGTCTATGTCGGCTACACAGGGACAATTTGGAGCACGGTCTTGAAGGAGACGGACCCGATAAGCCGGATTGCGATGCGGGCTGCCGTCGCCGGCAGGCTCTATGATGAGTATGGTATTGTCCTCGCCGGAGCATTGGGGTTCGAGAACACGTATGCATTGGTCGCCAGGCGTCAGACCGTGCAGAGGTATGGGCTTAGGCAGATTGGTAACCTGACTCCTGTGGCGAAGGATCTCAGAATTGGCGGCGACCCGGAATTTTTTGGTCGGCCGGAATGGCAGCGGGTGCGAAACCTATATGCATTATCAGATATTACTGAGGTCGGAATGGATTCCACTTTCATGTACCAAGCGGTAGCAGATGGGCAGGTCGATGTTGCAGCGGGCTTCTCTACCGATGGCAGGATTGAAGCCTTTGATCTCGCTGTACTCAATGATCCGAAGGAGGCATTTCCCCCTTATGATGCGGTTCTTCTTTTGTCACCACGAGCAGCGAAGAACAGAGATCTCGTCCATGTTCTTGAGCCACTGCTTAACCAGATATCTGTGGCAGCGATGCGGACTGCAAATCGGCGGGTAGACGAGGATGGAGTCACGCCAAGAGTGGCTGCAGACAGTCTTCTGAATGAGTAGCAATCATAAGGCCCTGAAGGCTTCCTGAAACAGGTGATTTTCAGGCGAAGGCTAGGTTGATTCGACTGTAGCAACTGCCTTGAGTACGCCGCTGGATGGGTCAACAAGGTGCGGGAATTGATCGGGGAGTTCAGTCCAACTCATTCGATGGGTTATCCACGGTGCGGTATTAATTCGTTCAGCCTCAATCTCTTTGATAATGCGATCAAAATCCCGTGATAAAGCGTTCCTGCTTGCAAGAATTGTTAGTTCCCGACGATGGAGGAGTGGCGCGTGGGGAAACGAAAGAGTTCCTTGAGTTATCCCAACGTAGACGACTCGGCCACCGAATGCAGCAAATTCAAGTGAGCGGTTCATGCTGCGGTCACTGCCGGTGGCATCAATGACAACGTCACAGAATTCATTGTCGGTGAGTTCGGCGACTGCGTTGAGATCCGCCTCGGTGCCATCAGCACAGATAGTGTCAGTCAGGCCGTAGGTTTGAGTTACAAAGTCGAGGCGACTTTGAACCATATCCATGACGAGGAGCCGGGCTCCCGCGAGACGGACAAATTCCATAGCAGATAGGCCGATCGGCCCGGCACCGATGACAAGAACGGTATCTTTTGAGTCAATATTGGCCCTGTCAACTGCGTGGCACCCAATGGCAAGGGTTTCGACAAGTGCATTCTGCTCGGCGGAGAGATTAGGAGACGGGTGGAGTTTTCTCGCCGGGACGATAAATTGAGGCCGGAGCCCGCCGTCGCAGTGTACGCCGAGGGTCTGATGATGCTCGCAGCAGTTCGTTTTGCCAAGACGACATGAGTGACATTTCTGGCAATTGATGTACGGCTCCACGCAACAACGATCACCGACTGTAATGTTTGTGACGTCTTCTCCAATGCCAATCACCTCAACGCCAAGCTCATGGCCTGGAATCCTCGGGTAACTAAAGAACGGCATTTTCCCTAGGAAACCACTGTAGTCAGTCCCGCAGATGCCGACTGCTTCGACCCGAACAAGTGCCTCACCAGGCTGAAGCTGAGCTGGTTCTGGTATCTCTATCATTGCCCATCGCTTGGGTTCAACGAGTTGAAGTGCTTGCATGGAAATCAATTTCATTCAAGGGGGAAGGGTGTGGTTACTCGTCCTGAAGGCCATAGAACTGTGTTGCATTTGTGCCACGTATGGCTTTGGCTTCATGAAGAGAGACTCGGTCAATAAGGCTGTTTGCAATGCAGAGTACCTCCGCATATTCAGCGGAGAGCAGGCAGACGGGCCAATCGCTACCGTAGAGTAGTCGTTCTGGACCAAACGCTTCCAGCGCGACATCAAGATATGGCGTGAAGTCACGTTGCTGCCACACGTTCCAATTCGCCTCGGTTACCAGTCCAGAGAGTTTGCAGACTACATTTTCATGCTCTGCTAGTGCATTGAAGTGCCGCTTCCATTCAGAAATCGCGTGGTGCTCGATATCGGGTTTGGCCATATGATCCAAGACAAAAGGTTGGTCAGGCAACAATTTCACGAGTTCGTAAGCAGCAGGTAACTGATGAGGGAAGACAAGAATATCGTATGTCAGGTTATATGCCGGCAAGTAACGGAGCCCACGCACGAAGTCATTGCCTAATAGAAATCGCGGATCTGGTTCGTCCTGCACGACGTGCCGAACACCAACAAACTTGTCATTCTCGGAAAATCTTTCGAGGTCTTCACTGACCGAAGGGCTTCTGAGATCTACCCAGCCGACAACGCCACGTATGAAAGAGTAGTTAGCAGCCAGCTCAAGGAGCCATTGTGTTTCCTGTATTGTTTGCCGGGCTTGTACTGCTACTGAACCCGTGATGTCATGAGGCTGTGTCGCTTTAATAAGGTCAGCCGGCAAGTAGTCGCGTGCCAGACGTCTCATCCCGGTAGATATCCAAGGGTACTCGTCGGCGGTGTACTTCCAGAAATGGTGGTGAGAGTCAATGTTCATGGGTTGACAGTATGAGCGGAATCGGTGGCTACGAGTAATGAGGAGAGCGGTCTAATTATTTTCTGGAAGGCCCTCGCTGTGCCCGATGTTCTTCACGGGTTCGAATATCTTCAGTACAGTTTGAAGTAATTGCTCATCCAGAGGCTCTTGAAGCCATTCTGCCCATTGGCGAATATTTTTGGGGTTCGCACTTCCTGCAACAGTTGTTGCTATTGCAGGATTGGCAACCGAGAACTGAAGGGCAAGCTTGGCTAATGACGACCCATGCTCATGACAACATTTAACAGCCTCACGTGCTGCTTGGCGAACGTTCTCAGGTTCTTTGAGCCAAGGTGGAAGTGGGGCGTCTGTCAAAAGACGTGCGCTGAATGGACCAGCATGCATGACACCAATACCCTTTTCCTGAAGATAGGGCACCGTTTCGTCAGTAAAGAGTGTGTTTTGAAGCGTGTATTGGTTGTAGTTCAGAACACAATCGACATCTGCCTGGTCGCAGATAAAACGAAAGATTTTCTGTGGGTAGCCACTGAACCCGATAAAACGAATTTTCCCAGCCTGCTGTGCTTGTCGGAGTGCGGGGAGAGTTTCGTCCACAATCTGTTGCATAGGGACAAATTCAATGTCATGACAGAGCATGATGTCGAGGTGGTCGGTGCCGAGTCGATGTAATGATATGTCGACACTTTCAGCCACGCGATCTGCCGAGAAGTCAAAGTGTCCTACATCATACCGGCCAAGTTTTGTGCAGAGCAGGTAGTCGTCGCGGGGTATATCTTGGAGCGCAAGACCCAGCATAATTTCACTCATCCCACGGCCATAGAAAGGGCTTGTGTCGATGAGACGCATGCCGTTGTCAATCGCCACCCGAACGCTGGACATGGCTTCATCAAGTGTAATTTTTCGGAATTCTTGTCCGAGCGATGAGGCGCCAAAGGAAAGGATTGGGACTTCAAGTCCAGTGGTGCCAAGAGGTCTGGTCTGCATGGATACTCTCTTTAATATGAAACCTTAGTTTGCGGAATTGAATGTACGGCATCCAATAGTGAGGAGAAGGTTCGCCCACGGTTGGGTATCAGCTGTTTGCACGGTGAGTATGTGATCAGCGGAATCGACCGCGGTGTAGAAGTCCCATTTCACAATAGGATCCAGAACACAGGTGCTTCCAGCAGCTTTGAGAAGACTTCGGTACTGTTCCCAAACCGGTGGATCGCCCGGAGTGGCAGCCGCATATGAGTCGTCTCTGTCGACCCCCATTGTCTGAACCGCATCGATTTGGATGGTTCCCAGAATTGCCTGGAAAACCTGGGCAACCGTTGGCACATCGGGCATGAGTTGAAGCGGCACTACGTCGGCGTTTGGGCCACGTTTGGTGGCAGCTGGATAGTTGCCATCGGCTATGAGTATGAGTGAGTGATGTCCACCGAGTGCGATATTTTTAAGAATTTCAGGGTGGAGTAGTGGTGTGCTCAACATGGTATCAGTTAGTTCGTGTCTAGAGATGGTGGCTATGACGAGGTAGAGGCCTCAATCGAAGAAATGGTTTGGCTGGCTGCTTCAATTGCTGAAGGCAGTGGAAAAACTTCCGCAGCTAGATAACGGTCATATCCGACTGCGTTGAGAGCGTTGTAGACTGCACGGTAATCAGTATGTCCAAAGCCCATTGCCCTCCTGTTTGAGTCGGCCCAGTGCACGTGACTAATAAGGTCTGTGTGAAGAGCACCGAGACGAATTATTGTCTCTGGCACATTCTGCTCTTCGATATTCATATGAAAGAGATCACAGAGGAGCCGTACGCCACTGTCCACAAGAGAATGCTCGATAAGATACTTCGCAGCTTCTTCCTGGGTGTTCAGTAGATTTGTTTCATAACGATTCAGCGGTTCGTAGAGTAGCACCTGCCCGTGACGCTCTGCTTGGTTACCGAGCGTGTGTAGGGTGTCAGCGAGGAAAGCCAGTGAATCTGACCGCTGGGTTACGTCACCTGCTTGGCCTTGCATCGAACCAATGATGGCAGGCGCGCCGAACTCGGCTGCGACGTCAATAATTTCTGAAATGAACTGTACGGCCTCACGACGCTTGTCCGAATCGGTGTCCGTGAGGGAGAGGCGTCGTTTCAGCCAGCCGGCGCCGGTTCCAACGGCAGCTAGATTGAGAGACGTCTGTTCAAGCAGGGTTTTGAGTTCCTTTGTCGGAAATTCATGCGCACTTGGTGGAAATATTTCAACTGCGTCAAAGCCGGCATCCGCTGCATTTTGACAACTAGCAGAAAGTCCTTCATGGAAAACAAATGGTCCACGTGCTGCCTCTGGTACCAGGCAAATTGTGATAGCCGATTTCATGCGGGGCTTTCTGGTTAGGGCATGATCATGACAGCACGGGCTACTGTGCGAAGAGTGGCCGAAGATGTCGATCATACAAATTTGTTGTAACTTGGTCGGCCACTACGACACGATGTTCTTTGAGCAAATCGGTATATCGTTCGCCTTCTCCTGCTGCAACCTTAAAGGCGATATGGAGTAACTGGCGGACATGAGGGTTAAACCGTTTATCATCCTGAATGTGTCGAATAGTTGCAGCGGTGTCGGGGCCTGAAAGAAGCCCAAAGTCTTCCACTGAGAGAAGTTGTGATGGGTCGATGTCAATGACGGTTGCGTACGGGCCGCAGAGTTCGTCGCGATGCTCGATCGCATATTGATAGACGTCACGTACTAATTGAAGTCCGTCACCTCCCGCTTCCGCGAGACCGATTAACTCCTCGAGC
>ERZ802830.73-NODE-73-length-86646-cov-10.7487_pt1 | contig 86646 bp, 74 predicted proteins | sample MGYA00345654_ERZ802830 | MGnify/ENA primary metagenome ERZ802830 (study PRJEB30503, sample SAMEA104212375) | marine metagenome | biome: Westerlies Biome; feature: [SRF] surface water layer (ENVO:00010504) within the epipelagic zone...; material: water (ENVO:00002006)...
TCTGGGTATTTGTTTCTGATTCCCCGTAGAGCGGGGGTGGCCATGACGGCATCCCCTACCCACGTGGGCATCCTGACGAGAATTCTCAAATCAGTTTTCAACTGATCAACCCTTCAGGAGGTGTTGGAACTTTTTCTTCTCTGCGGCCCAGCGATATGCATCCTCAGCACTGATGGAGCCCTCTTTAAGTCTTGCAAGAATGGCATCGTCCATCAATTGCATCCCTTTACCCCGTCCTCCTTCGATCAGTGACACGATTTTGTGCACTGCTCCTTCACGAATGATGTTGGGTAATGCCCCATCATGGAAGAGGAGCTCGTTGACCACGACTCGACCTTTTCCATCTTTCTTCGGAATCAATAACTGCGCGATGATCCCTTTTAAAGAACAAGAGAGCATCGTTCTCACCTGATTCTGCTGCTCTTCAGGGAATACGTCGATGATACGGTCGACAGTCTTTGCAGCACTATTGGTGTGCAAGGTAGCAAAAACCAGATACCCCATCTCGGCAGCAGTGATCGCTAATCCGATGGTTTCCAGATCTCTCAATTCTCCGACGAGAATCACGTCCGGGTCTTGACGACCGACTGAACGAAGAGCTTTCGCAAAAGACTCTGAATCGATGCCAACTTCTCTTTGAGTAATTTGAGACTGCTTATTGGCATGGACAAATTCAATCGGCTCTTCAATGGTGACAATATGACGAGATTGATTCTGATTGATGTAGTCAACAAGAGCCGCCAAGGTCGTGGACTTTCCACTTCCCGTCGGGCCGGTACAAAGCACGAGACCATTCTTCAAGTGACAAAACTTCTCAATATGAGGAGGGACACCCAAAGCGGAAACAGGCAAGATTTCTTCCGGAATCATTCGAAACACGCCAGCAAGACCATGCTGTTGGCGGAAGAAACTGCACCTGAATCGAGCAACACCTGGCATGGCATATGCCCAATCGAGGTCATTCTTTTCCAACAGGAGCTCTCGACGTTTTTCATCGAGTATTGGAAGTAACAACTGCTCTGTTTGCTGAGGAGTCAAAGGCTCCTTTGAAACAGATCGGAGATGACCATGGACTCTAATCTTTGGAGGCATACCCGCACTCACGTGCAAATCAGACCCATTCAGATCCTTAATCATTCTCAGTAACTTATCGATATGTTCGGTACTCATGATTCTCCTAGCCCTTCATCCTTGAGGGGTCTTCTGCGTGGTAACGCGCCACTTCCGGAGTGATCACACCCTTCTTCAGCAATTCACGAATAGACTCGTCCATCGTAACCATGCCCTGCTTTCTTCCGGTCTGAAGAACCGAAGGCAGTTGGAAGGTTTTGTTTTCTCTAATCAAATTGCCCACTGCTGGAGTGGCAAACATGATTTCGAGAGCAGGCTCTACACCTGATCCATCTTTACGGGGTAACAACTGCTGCGAGACCACTCCGCGCATCGATTCCGAAACCATCGCTCTGATTTGCTCTTGCTCCCTGGGTGGGAAGACATCGATCAAACGATCCAGAGATCTCACCGCATTCGTCGTGTGTAGTGTGGCCAGAACGAGGTGACCTGTCTCAGCAGCAGTGATGGCCATGGAGATCGTCTCGACGTCCCGCATCTCTCCCACCATGATCACGTCTGGGTCCGCCCTCATGGCGGATCTCAATGCAGAGTGAAAGCTATCGGTATGACGGCGAACATGCCTTTGATTGATATTTGATCCAGAAGGTTCAAAGATGTACTCGATGGGGTCTTCAACGGTCACGATATGATCGTTTCTTTGATCATTGACCATGCCCACGAGAGCAGCCAATGTCGCAGATTTACCGCACCCTGAAGGCCCTGTCACCAATACGATGCCTTGATTGTATTGCGTAAATTCCTTGAGTACGGAAGGCAACCTGAGTTCCTCAAGAGTGGGAACCTTCATCGGAATCAGCCGAAAGATGGCTTCTTTTCCTTTTCGTTGCTGGAAACAATTCGCTCTGTAACGACCGTGATCTTCTGTTTCGAGGCAGAAGTCTAGATCGAGGTGTACTTCGAGTTCTTTCCACTGTTCTTCATCCAAAAGCTCTCGGATCGCATTTTCAGTGTTCTCTGCTGTCAACGTCGGATGCTTGAGTCTTATCAATTGTCCGTGTAAACGAACGAGAGGTGCAGAGTCCACCTGGAAATGGAAATCCGAACAGCCAAACTCCCTTACCCGCTTCAGATATTCGCGGATGGGTTTCCCATGCATGTCGCTGAAATCCATTCGCTGGACATCAGCAACCGTAGTCCCCCCCCCCGTCGCGGCTGACGCAGAAGCGCCATTTCCAGCAGCGGGAGCACTCTTCATGTGTGCAGTAATCTTTTTCTGAATCGCTTCGGCATGTTGCTCTGATATCAAACCCTGTTTGACGAGCACTGCCCCAAGATCCGCTCCTGCGGGTAATTCGGACATCACCTTTTTGAGGGTAGCTTCATCGACGAGTTTATTCTTCAGTGCAATTCGACCAAACATCGTCGCTGCACTGGAACGATCCCTCGTCTCGTTCCGAGTCTCTTCTGTCATGTATACTCCCCGTGGTTTGGGCTTCGGGTAGAGGACTGGTCCTCAGGATTGAAAAACACCTGACGACATTGGGCTATCCAAGGAAAAGGTGGGACACACCTTTGACAGGACAACCCGTATCCTAGCCTTCAGGGGTCTGGGGGCAAGATCGAGTCCCACTTCGGATTTGCTCGATCAAACCCGTGGTCGAGAAACCGGGTCTGAGAGTCACTGTTTCGACCCTTCCACCCGCAGCCTCAACCGCTTCTCTGCCCACGACCTCTTCAATAGCATAATCCGCTCCCTTGACGAGGACGTCTGGAAGCAGAGCGTCTATCAACTGCTCAGGAGTGTCCTCCTCGAAGATCACCACGTGATCTACACATGACAGAGCCCCTAATAACCGGGCTCGCTCAGAAGCGGGAAGAATAGGTCTCTCCGCTCCCTTCAAACGAGTCACTGAAGCGTCAGAATTCAAACCGATCACTAGAGCATCGCCAAATGCCCTTGCTGCTTCTAAAAGCTGAAGATGACCCGAATGGAGGAGATCAAAACAACCGTTGGTGAAAACCACCTTCTGCTCAGCTGTTCGATAATTCTCTACGATCCGGACCATTTCCGATGCTGAACGAGCCGAATCTGGCTGAATCCCACAGTGTGCATCTCTCGCAGCCGACAATTCCCATCTCTCCACGGGCTGGACCCCCACCTTTTGAATCTCTAGGCCCGCACCCAGATTGGAGAGTTGACACGCTTCATCCATCGACCAGCCAGAAGCCAATGCCACTCCGAGTAGAGACAAAACCATATCTCCTGCTCCAGCCACATCAGTCACGGCCTGAACACGAGTGGGGTGACGCCGTAATTCGCCTCCTTTGGAGACTCTCGTTATCCCGTCTCTATCCAATGTCAAAATACAATGCTCTAGTTTTAAACGATCGATCAAAGACTCTGCGGCCTGGGCATGCTCAGGAACTTCAGCCCCCACTTCCATACCGGTGGCTGCTGAAGTTTCGAACCGATTCGGGCAAATCAGAGTTGCCCCAGTAAATTTGCTCCATTGCCCTGATCTCCCCGGATCGACGAGAACAGGAATCCCACGTTGCTTCGCTTCTGTAATCACGAACTGAATCAGATCCTCGGAGAGCAGACCTTTTTCATAATCTGAAACAAGAATCATGGAGAGTGGTCCTGCAAAGATACGACTCAATGCAGATCGACAAGCGAGTGTCTCTTCGACAGAGATTTCTTGAACTTCCTCACGATCGAGTCGGAGGATTTGCTGCTGTCCTCTCCCCGCTTGTTGGACACCAGCAAGAATCCGAGTCTTACAACTGGTCGGCCTTTGGTCAGAAGTCACGACTTCTTCGACGTCAGCCCCCAATTGAGAGAGTGCGGATACGATGTGATCTCCCGCTTCGTCTCTTCCGACAAGGCCTAAGACTTTTGTAGGAATTCCAAGTGCAGAAAGATTGGCCACGACACTTCCCGCTCCTCCTACACGACGTTCATGTTGCTGTGCTCGAACAACAGGCACCGGAGCCTCAGGAGAAATCCGTTCGACATCTCCTAGGAAGTACTCATCCAGCATCAAATCGCCAATGATGAGAATCGGCTCGTCTAGGGATAGATCTTCCACTTCAGGAATCATCACTATTTCTCCACTCTTTGAAGCAATGCCATTCTGAATAGGGGCAGATTAATCTCATGATGTCCAATCAGAGAAATGCCTCTCTCCACAGGTCTTTGGAGGACATTTCGACTGGTTCTGTAATGAGGAATCATATCGAAATTGATCGCAGTGATACCCTCAAGTTTCTGCCCCAGATTTCGGGCAATGTTGACCACCTTGAGAAAAACCTCAGGCATCACCACAGCGGAACCAATATTCAGCCAACACCCATTTTCCAAATCATGCACAACGGCAGCCAAAAGTCGGAAGTCGATGGACGTGGCCTCACCCATCTCTCCTCCAGCGACACCCGGATGCATATGAACGATGTCAGTTCCGAAAGCGACATGCACTGTCGCTGGGATACCCAACCGCCTGGCACAAGCCAGCATTGAGATTTCAGCATGAGGCATCTTTTCCTCGAGGATCCAGCTCCCTAGACCCGCTCCCAGTCCGATTTCTTTTGCACCTCGTTCAGCTCCTTGACGAAAGGACTCTGCGGTTTCCCGCGACATTCCAAAGGAACCATCCGCAATATGCGTCGCAACATCCTCTGAAGTTTCGCCAATCATAGCCAGTTCAAGATCGTGAATAGCCGTGGCACCGTTCATGGCCAATGCCTGAATGAGACCACGTTCCATCAAATCAATCATCACCGGTCCCATACCGACCTTGACAACATGCCCCCCGAGAGCAGCGATGACGGGTGCCTTCGCCTCATGTGAGAGAGCGACGGCTTCAGCTGCGGCTCTCAGCTCGCCCGCAGCGAGAATGTCCGGCAGGGATGAGAGCCACTCCGAGAAGGACGCCGAAGGATCGCAGAGATCCTTGAACTGATCTCTTCGAACGATGTTCTTGCGATCAGCGATGGGAGTGGAATGAACTCCATCTAGATCGAGGGGTTGCCACTTCTCTTTATTGTTCATGAGATCTCCTCTTCACTAGAGGGGATGCTATCAGAGAGGCCGGTTCAGTTCACCTCTCCCCGAGGTGTTCCTGGGCGGAATCCCTCAAGGAGTTCCGTTGAATCGATATTCTGACGGATTTCGAGAACATAAACCCGATTTTGAAGTCCCGCAGGCAGGGTCATCTCCCTGATTTTGACAGCATCCTTTAAGGTGCATATCAGTCCCGCAGCCCCCAACTCCGTCGATTTTCTCTCCAGAGTGGCCAGATCCGTGGATCGAAAAGAGTGATGATCTCTGAAACAAATACTCGGATGGATTTGAATCCCATGACTCTTCAGAGAATGCTGGAATCCTGAAGGATCGCCAATCGCGCTGAATGGGAGAAACTGACCCTCTGGATATTGATCGAGTTTTTCTCCCGATAACTTTTGCAAACCAACAACTTCAGTACGGGCCAAACTGACAGGGATCGTTGGAAACATCTGTCTAAAAAAGCCCCGTACATTTTTCAATTCAATTTCAGTACAGCGCTCAGATCGAGTGAGCAAAATATGTTGCGCTCTCGCGAGAGCCGTCACAGGTTCACGTAACCGCCCCCTCGGAAGACAATAACCTCCGCCAAAGGGATCCTTGGCATCACAAAGAACCACGTCCAAGTCTCGATAAAGGCGTCGATGCTGAAACCCATCATCTAAAAATAGAAGATCCACCTCGGGGTATGCCTTCAACAATTGTTCGCCGGCCTTGTGACGTTGCGGATTTTGCAGATGAGGAACGTCCGGAAGCTGCTCTTTGAGCATGTGGTATTCATCATTCCCATCAGCTCCCCCCTTGTAACCTCTACTCAGTATTCCAGGGTGCCCACCACGTTTCTGCCATGCACGCGCAAGACTCACTGTTGTTGGAGTTTTCCCTGTACCACCGACGGTGAGATTACCGATGCTGATCACCGGAACCGAGAGCTTGAGAGGCCAGATCCCACGGAGAACTTGTCGTTGATGACGCCACTCTCCGAGGGAGGCACCCACTCTCCAGGCTTTCTCGAGCCATGCCAGAATGGGAGAAGGGAGAGATGGAATGGGATTCTCAGAAGACAGGTTACTTCTCCTCGACACCCTGCCGGGGCCTGTCGTGCAGAATACGAAGGACTTCGAGGACCTGTTTTTCTTTTAAATGCCCCAGATCCATCAAGATCTGTCCCAAAAATCTATGATCGGCGCCACGGGCTTCATCGCGCGCCTGGATTGCCAGACCTTCATAGAGTTGGGAAGTCGTGATGTATTGTAGTTCAAAGGCCACTTCGCCGAACAATCTCATGTCTTCAGCCAATGTGATCTCCTTTTGCACGCCTGCGACGTGTTGACTTGTGGGACTTCCGAGAATACCCGGTTGTTGGCCTGACAGCCAACCCCACACTCTTCTAAATAATAACCTAAATGCTTCTTCTTCTACGTTCCAACTGCTGACGATCATAAAGCTGATCAGCATCCTTGCGGAGTTCATCCACCTCGAGAAGCCCATTGACCAATCGGGCAGGAAGCCCTGCTTCTCCACAACAGGCCCCGACCAACGCGCCACCTATGGCTGCTGTCAATTGAACAGCTCCACCGGATTGGAGACATGACCGAATCACCGAGTTGGGATTAACCGGATCTCTCAGCCACGAATGAACAGCAATCAAAAAGACAGGAAGGCAACGATCTTCGACCCCTACCCTCTCGACTTGATGACTGTCATCTGAAGAGTGAGCCAACTCTAGAAAGGCTTCATCTTCATTGCGAGTCAACATGGATGGGATTTTCTGCAACGCTTCAGAAACAGTGCCGTCTATTTTGCCGGCTGCCTCTGCGGCAGCATCGATCACAACTCCCAATACGATGTCATGGTGAGTCAAACAATGAGCAATGATGGTGGCAAGCGCAGCATTCACAGCTCTTACTGTGGAATCTTCGTGCGTGATGCTGGTGAGAATTTCTGTGTTTTCCATGATTTGATTTGGAGTGTCATGACTCCAGAGACCGGATAAGACGCCGCATAGAATAGCGGCAGCTCCGTCTTCGCCGGGTGCACATGCACAACCACGTGCGGTGTTTCCCTGACGTAGCCAGCGCGACATCGCACTGTCCACTTCCGGGAGACGTTCGATGATTCGATTTTCCCTCCAAAGGGGAACCCATTCATCGACGATTTCCATACTATTGATCTCACCGGTTCGCGTGACGGCTCGCGTAGCTAACGAGAGCAACTGAACAGAAGCTCCGTGCTGACCTTCAGGGAAATATCCACTGCGATGCCTGAGGTAACCCTCCATCGCTTCGTTTCCCAGTGCTCGCATGAAGGTTCTTGAAGATCCTGCATTTGGGAACCCCAAAGCACTTCCTACGGCGGCCCCCAAAAAGACTCCCCTGAACCTATCTTGCAATTGTTCTTTGAGGGTCAGAGCCGATTTCATTGGGGCGCTCCTGATCCTGGACTCATGGGATCCTCAGTCGAGGTTTTCGAAGAGGCGGATTCCATCCATTGCGCCAAAGTTTGAAGAGCACAACGCTTGCGCCAAAACGGCTTCATGTCTCGATACCAACCCAGACCCACCCCTGCGAGCAAGGCTGGACCTCTCGAGGGTAATCCAAAATCGGCAGACAAACGAATGTCTTCAGCGGGGGCGGCCCATTCACCAGAGCCCGCATCTCCTGCTGAATCGTAAATGGCTGACACATCGACGGCGCCCCCTTGTCGGGGATCCTCCATCTCACCTTTTTCTTGAACGTACCAGTGATCACCCAAGGGTGCAGGAATCGCGTTCCTGTCGTCGGGTGAGACTTCTTTAGCATCCGTCACTCGCCACGCGGTGACATTATCTTTTTCAAGGAGAATGATGCGCTGTCCACTCTTGGGTTCACACGCCATCCAGAGTCGAGCTGCACGAGGAACTGTTCCGGCCATGAACCAGGTTCCCCGAGGAAGGCCTGTCTCTCGAACCATCTCTTCCTGCAATATCCCTACGCGCTGGTGTCCTGGCATCACGGGTGGCAACTGGCCAGAATTCAAACCCACCGCATCGACGCGTGCTGGATCCCAACGTTCTGGAGAGTGAGACCCAGGAGTCAGTCCAGACTCCCAAGCGAACTGCGAGGACGTCGCCAACGCACCGGTCCAGCGATACCTCAACCAATCCTTGATATCCAACACTGCGACGAGGCTGCGTGTCAGCCCTGGAAATTTGGAGAGGGTGGCAGGGATTCTTTCATGCAACTCTGGAATGGGTGGCTCCTCCTCACTCCAACCGATAGCCCGAGGAGGAACAGGCTCCATTTCCGCATCGACCAAGACAAGTCCCGGAGTACTTGCTATACCGATGGCAGCAATAGACCCCGGACGAATCTTGCCTTCTTCCAATGCATGTTGGAGTAGAGCTCGGACCGAACGCACCCTTTCATCGGGATGCACCTTCCAATCCTCTATAAAAGGAACGGAAACCGCCTCTTGAACTACTGACAATCTCGTTCCCTTCCGGTCTACCGCCATCAACGTGATGGTATCTCCGGAAAGTTCCAGCCCTAACAAGACACTCAAAGGACGCCTCCTCGACAGTTCAGATGATGGATAAAATTCCCCCGCGGAATCGGGTTCCCTTTACCCCTGACACCCGTCATTCTACCCCACGTGAGAAGACTTCCCAGTGAACCCCTATCACCGCAGCGGATCCTCGTCATCCGGCTCAGTGCCCTTGGAGACGTGATCCAGGTCCTTCCCGCTCTGGAAGCGCTAGGAAGGCTGTATCCTGCTGCCCGTATCGATGCAGTAACAGAATCACTCTCATACCCCCTCTTGGCAAATCACCCCCGGCTCGATCGAGTGATTTGCTTCCCGAGGTCGGAGATTCGAAATGGGTGGAAATCTCCTGAAACCCGGGGTGAAGCTCGAGAAAAACTGGAATATTTCAGACAGGAGATATTCCAAGATTACTACGACCTGATCATCGACTGGCAATCCAATCTTCGATCCGCGTGGATTCGATCCCTCACTCGGCATAGGCGTACACTGCAACTTCATCCAGAGGATGGAGGTGAACTTCCTCGCTGGTGGTCAGGTTATCGACCCTCTCGTCCTGCGGGACGAGTACATCGTGTAGAGAGAGCCATGCACCTCGTGCGACAACTCGGTTATTCGGGAGAGACCCCTGTCGGCGAAATGGGTTCAGATATTCCGAATCGAAACGCTGCCTTTAACGCCCCAATTTTACTCCACCCCTTTGTCAGTGCATTTGGCCGATTCAAAGAGTGGCCCATTTCTAAGTGGATACAATTGGCGACTCGTCTTTCAGACCGGGGACACGTCGTCTGGATTTCAGGAGGGCCTTCAGATGCAAAGGCCGTATCTCAGCTTCTGAAAGCCACTCCGCCAGAGGTCATCGCAGCCCCGCCCACAAAAAGTACCGCAGACTTGGGTCGAATGATTTCTGAATGTCGAGCAGTCGTGGCAGCAGATACAGGTGTCATTCATCTCTCCGCAATTTTGGGAGTCTCCTCAGTCGGTCTTTATGGGCCCAAGGATCCTTCAGTGCATGGCCCTTATGGCCCAAGTGCCATATCTCTAGCTGCAGAAATTCCTTGTTCCCCCTGTTTATTGCGAAGGTGTGATCATTCCTATTGCATGGCTTCTATCAGCGTCGATCGAGTCTTCGACGTATTAGAAAAAATCAACCGTGATTCTCTCGCTGGAAAAGAATCTACAGGTTGACCCCTCCCCCTATTGCAAGCGATGCTACAGATATGACGATTGAAACCCCTTCACACGAATCTGAAAATCCTTACCCCTTCTCGGGAAGGATTGTCGCGAGAATCATCGAATCGTTGATGTCCTCGGTCGACCTCAGATGGTCGGGATATGATCACGCTATCTCAGGCTTACAAAATCACGGTAACCTTGTCGTCACCTTTTGGCATGAGTGGGTCTTCCCCCTGAGTTTCACCCTGAAGCAAAATGGATTTTGTGCCCTCACCAGCCAGCACCACGACGGTGCAAGACTAGGATCGGCATTACGACACCTAGGAGTTCAGGTTTGTCACGGATCCAGTTCCAGAGGAGGATTAAGAGGATTCCAGAGACTGCAAACACTGGCTCAAACGGGACTTTCTCCGGTGATCTCTGTGGACGGACCGAAAGGCCCCCCTCAAGAAGCAAAGGAAGGGGCCGCAGCACTTTCACGAAGACTGGGCGTCCCCATGATTCCACTTGGATTTGCTGCTGAAAAATACTGCCGCTTAGGCACTTGGGATCGAATGATTCTTCCGTACCCGGGAACACGTGCGGTGATCGTCGTCGCCCCTCCGGTTCTCCCGGGATCTCGTAGAGCTGACGATTCAAATCGTACTCTAGAACTCCAAGACTCTTTGAACCAAGCGACAGAACTCGCGTCACAAAACTTTGAAAAACTATGGCGGGAAGGAGCAGGCTCCTCCCCTCTCGGCGACTCTGGACTTACTTCTGCAAAGCGACGAAATCGACGTATGCTGTAAACTTCTTGCCGCCAAGGAATTGGATTCTGAAATCCTTCACGCGACTCCATTCCACGTCTCCCTGCCCTTTAAAGTTTTTCAGCGGGATTTCGATTCTTTTAAGACCTCTATGAGCCTTCATTTGAGCCATATAAGCATTTTGTACAGAGGTCACCTTGGCGAGGCCTTCTTCACTTTTCCCAGGAACAACAAAGACTAACTGATAGGGACTTCCTCCTTTGGGAAGGTCCATGTACAGCACAAGAGATTTGAATCCCTCCAAACTTCGAGGGAGAGTCTTAATCTTCAGTTCATTCGCTTTGGAACTGACACTCCATTCCAGAGCGCGCTTTCCTTGCTGAACTCGTTCAGCTTCGTCCGTGAATTTCTTGCCGTATTTTTCAGAGTATCTCTTCGAGACTCTCTCAAAATCATCCAATACAACGAAAAGCTTCGTCTCCAACTCTGTTAAAAAGTTTTTGTAGTTCTTTCCGATTGGAGATTGGGCAAAGCGAGGATAATTTCTCGCTCCAATACGATAAGCCGCAGATTCTTTTCCCTGTTCGGCCTGCTTTCGTAAAGCATCCAATTCATTGGAGCCTTCCGTCGCCAGCAACCAATTGTCGATGTGCATTCGAGTGGCTCTGTTCTTCGCTATTTTTCTGGCCGCTTTAAACTTATCTATAGCGTTCTTATATTCTTTAGAATCGTAAAAAGTTTTGCCTTCATCAAAGATCGCTTGGCCCTCAGGTTTCTTCCAGTCTAGTTCAGGATTGTTCTGAGCCATTCCGGGACTGACGAGGAACATGAGAACAATGATGGAAGTGAGCCAAACTTTTGCTCCGGCAGGAATAAAACGCAACGTTAAGCCGAGAGAATTGTTGGAGGTAAACATGCGAGCCTCTTCTTTCGAGATCCCACGAGACTGATCGGGGATCTGCGCATCTTAAAACTTCTAGGCCGCATTCTCAAGGTGAGGACTCAACTCGCTAGAGCGGCTTGCGTTGGAGCCCTATCTATCCTGCGGAGTCGTTTTTTAAAGCCCGACGGGCTTTTCTTTGCGCAATCACCTCGGGAGTAGAGTGCCAACGGGGATGCATCCATATCCATTGTTCGGGGTAACGACGAATCTCACGACAAATAGCCTCATTCATCTGAAACGTCAGATTTTGGATTTGGTCTTCTGACTCTTCCGCTGAGTACTCAGGAACCGGGATCAGGTCTCCCATTTGAAGTTGATAATGATCCCCGACTCTCACAACAAAGTAGGGCAACATGGGTGAGCCCGTTTTAAGAGCTAATCGGGCAGGAGCCGTCGTCGTATGAGCATCTGTTCCCAAAAATGGAGCTTGAATACCATCCATGGCACGGATGTCCAAATCGACCAACATGGCAATCACTTGCCGATTTTTCAGGGCTCGCAGGGCTCTGATCAGTGATTGATCCTGATAGAGAAGAGGTGTTCCCAATCTGGCCCTGATCTTTGAAACCAAGCCTTGGTGAGAATCCACGTCATACCTTCGGGCGAGAACAAACGCATCGGAAGACAATATCTGTCCCAAGGCTGCTCCACCTAATTCCCATGCCCCCAAATGGGCGGAGATCGCCACCACTCCCGATTCCTGACGCAACTCATGAATCCGATCCCTGAATTCTTTCAATCCATCGATTCGGACTCCACCCTGCTCCTCTTCAAGAGCAGGAACACCATCACTTCGATGAGCCAAACTGATCGTCTCGAGAAGCATGCTCCCCAAGTTTCGAAAATTATTTTTCACCATGACAGTTCGGGTTCGAGAGGACAGTGAAGAATCGAGCTGGGCAAACTGACGAAATGCACGATCACGATCGGCTTTACACAAGACATAGGCCAAATTTCCGAGGACAACACCCCATTTCCGAGCCATCGCTGTCCCGGGGATGGAGAGCACTCTGACAAGCCCCCAGGCTCCCAGAGCGACGATCACTCGAGATATTGAGTCGAAGAGTGCCTTCATAGGGGTCCCTTCTGAGCCAGATCGCCCGATACCCGGCCTGATTCGTTGCGTTCACGTGGCCAGACTCCTAGTCCAAGGTTATCCTATAGGAGAACCCGTTCGAACTGGAGGAATGCATGATTCACGTCACAGAAACCGCAGGCAAGGAGATCCTTCGTCTCACCGATGAGAAACAGGTGGGAGATACAGGAGGACTGCGCCTCTACGTTCAAGGAGGAGGCTGTGCGGGCATGTCATACGGAATGGACGTGGTCGACGAGGCCACCGATAAAGACCGGGTATTCGAAGTTGAGGGTGCCCGAGTGTTCGTGGATCCCAAATCATGGCTGTTCTTAAACGGGACGACTGTCGATTTCAAAGAGTCACTGATGGGACGAGGTTTCGTCTTCGAGAATCCTAATGCAAATGGAGCCTGCGGCTGCGGAACTTCATTCAGTATTGAAAACTCGCCGGCACCTGCAGTGAGTGAAACTGAGGATTGCCAAGGTTCTTGAGGAACTCAAAAGCTTCGTAAGTCTCGCTCAGTAATATCCCGACTCTTATTCGGCGAAGACATCGCCCAACATGCGACTGGGATCAGGAGGGGAATCTCCCCGGCTGGCCAGTGCTCCTTCAGCGATCGACTCCACTTGAGTCGTTTCTTCCAGTTCCCACCTTGCCAAAGTCGCTGCCGGATCGGGTCCGAGACCGGACTGATCGGCCAACCATGATTCAAAACATCCGATCGGTTCCTTGCGAGCCCACTCATTGAAAAATTCTCCAGAGAAGATCGCACGTGCCTCTGCCTCATCATGAGTGGCATGCCCACCAAAGCGAAAGGTCCTTGCCAAAATAATCACAGGACCATCCCCATTGAGGCAAATCTCGCGGGCCTTACGAACGCTGGCATGAACATCGATGACATGATTTCCGTCACATTCCAATCCCACCAACCCGTATGAGTCCGCCATACCTCGAAGACTCTCATCCAGACGTGGATCTCTTCGAGTCCCCAGTGCAACGGCATTATCCTGAACGACAACGATCAGAGGTAACTTTCGAGCAGAGGCCAAGGACAGACCTTCATGAACAGCACCTGTACGTGTCGAGCCATCTCCCACCCAAGTGATGGCGACATTGGCTTCCTGACGTAATTGGAATGAGAGTGCAAAACCGGCGCAGACTGGCACAAGGTCCCCTACGTGGCTAATAGGAGCCACAACACCATGATTCAGGTCTCCAAAATGTAGATCTCTGCCCCGAGTCAATCCATCTCCTGTGGCGAGATATGACCGAAAAGACTCCCCCATTGGAAGTCCTCTTTCAAAAGTGGCTGCCGCATTACGAATCATGGGGCCCACCACATCTCCAGCCCCGAGTGCATGACACGCACCGACCGTCACGGCTTCTTCACCGGTCCCTAGCCATGCTTTTGTGATCACTCCAGTACGAACCCAGCGTTTCAAAGTGACGTCATGAATCCGTGCACGAATCAGTCCCCTATAGATATTCTCAAGCCCAGAATCACCCAACTGGTCGAGACTTTTTGAAAGTTCCGATTCCTTCATCCGAGCGGAATACTTCTCCATGACATCGGGATCAGCAACCCAGTCGCGATATTCAGGAGGATCGTAAGCAGGATATATTTTCATCTGGAGGGTACCTCTTCTAGCCAAGTTCTCATCACACTCAATGCTTCCTCTGCGTGGGCATGTGGCCCCGCATAAGGATGACTTAATCCCAATGTATGGCCTCCATCGGAGAGGAGATACTTCTTTGTGAGATCAGGTCTCACCTTTGAGTGCAAAATCTCTAATGAGTCTTCTGAAACCGCAAGGTCAGAGGTTCCATGAATCCCCAATGCCGGTACTTGAGCACTCCCGAGAGCACTCACAGCATCGTACGAGTCCTCTTTCTCAATATAGTCCTCGAGCACCGAGAGATCCTGGAAAAGGATTTCTCCTGTACGAGCATTCACGACAGCTCTCTTCCCCTCTTCTCTCCACATTCGGATTTCTTCTGAACTGATTCGAACCAGATCATGAGGAGTTCCTATCGAGACGACTCCTGTCACATCACTTCGTTGTCCAGCGGTCAGAGCAGCGACTAATCCTCCTCGGGAATGACCGATGAGGACGGAGCCACCATTTCCCGAAAAACCAGAGATCACGGCATCAAGAATCACGTTCATGTCCTGTATATCGTGGGACAGAGTCTGCTTCGCAAACTTTTCAGGCTCGTCGAATTGATCCAACGCTGGGCCGACACCACACATCGAGGGATTTATAGACAAGACCCGATGCCCGAATCCTGCCAGTTGGGAACAAAACCACGGCCAACCGCCCCAATCTTTGAACCCCTTAAACCCAGGAATAAAAATGATGGATTGCGAGTTCGGGGAATTTGAATCCGCACCGAACAGGGAATATCGAATCGTTCGAGATGCATCGACGGAAACTTCTCCTTGGAGAGGCAGCACCTTTGGTGTCGCCATCAGGAAGTCTGTCCAGTTTTTATGCGAGTCACTGCGTCCGACAAAGAAATCTCATCTTGGGATCCCGCATCCATATCACGGAATTGAACAGTACCCTTCTTCAACTCTTCGTCTCCGATCACGACCACATAGGGAATACCGGATTTCTGAGCAAACTGAAGTTGTTTTTTAACCTTGGCGGCCTTTGGGTAGACCATGGTATTGATTCCTTCATGGCGAAGTCCCGAAGCGGCGGAAAAACTAGCAGGAGCGGATTCTTCAGAAAAGAGCACGACAAGAACTTCAGCAGGTTGACTGCTCGTTTCTATCAGTCCCATCTCACTCAAAGCATAAAAGAGACGATCGATGCCGAGGCTAATACCGATAGCGGGTAATTCTTTCCCGGAGAACATGCCAACAAGATCGTCGTATCTTCCACCACTCATGACAGACCCCACCTGGGGTAAATCGTCGAGGAATGTCTCGTAAACCAAACCTGTGTAATAGCTCAACCCACGGGCAATCGCGGGATCGATCTGGCAGTACTTTCCTATTCCTGCCGCTTCAACAATATCAAGAATTTCGGTCATACGTTGAATTGCCGAAGTGGCGAGGTCATCACTACCCAGATTTTTTTCGATATGAGAAAGAACTTCTCTGGGATCGGAAGACGCATCGAGAACGACGGCAAGAACACTATCGAGTCCGCTCGCATCCAATCCGGGAATCCCTGAGACCTCTTGCCGAAACTTTTCCTCGCCGATCTTGTCGAGTTTGTCGAGAATCCTTAAGAAATCTCCTTCAGCAGATCCTTCCAGACCCACCTTGCGACAGAGCGCTGATAAGACGCCTCTATGATTGATCCTTAACTTGTAGTTTTCGATGCCAAACCTCTGCATGACCGCAGCACCGATGACGAGCATCTCGGCATCTGCCGCGGCACTATCGACCCCGATGAGATCCACGTCACATTGCATGAACTCACGGAAACGGCCTCGTGCAGGTTTTTCAGCTCTCCAGACAGGTGCGATTTGGTAGCGACGAAATGGCATGCCAATATTTCCATGCTCGGCGAGAACTCTGGCCAAGGGAACGGTCAAGTCATAACGCAACGCCACATCACGATCACCGTTATCACGGAATCGATAGAGGAGCATCTCCCCTTCGTCGCCGTATTTCCCCGTAAGAACCTCTGCGTATTCGAGAGCAGGGGTCATCAGGGGAGGATATCCATGCTGCTCGAAGACTTCCCTGACGGAAGCCAGCATACGTTCTTTTTGCAGCATTTCTCCGGGAAGATAATCCCGGAAACCCTTCAGGCATTGAACCTTCATCTGTTCCTCCAGATTCTTCTCTACACTATCGAGAGAAGCATGCTCTGGAGCAAGGGGAAGCGAGACGATGCTGGCCGGAATCAGTATAGAGAGACAGATTCAGCCCAAATCTGAATTGCCGAGTTCCCCCATGCATGGGGTTTCCTAGCTTACCAGACCTAATTCACGCCCTACTTCACTGAATACCGCAATGGCGTGGTCAATTTGATCTACGGAATGTCCAGCCGAGATCTGAACACGGATTCGAGCTTGTCCCTTCGGCACCACTGGATAGGAAAACCCAACCACGAAGATCCCCTTCTCATTCATGGCGCTCGCCATATCCATGGTTCTTCGCTCGTCCCCGATCATGATCGGAACAATAGGATGAACACCTTGCGCGATATCAAAACCCGCAGCGGTCATACCCTCTCTGAAGTGCTTCGTGTTTTCCCTGCTTTTTTGAACCCGTTCTGGTTCGGCATCGATCAATTCGAGAACGCGGATGCCCGCCAATACGATGGACGGAGCCAATGTATTTGAAAACAGGTATGGACGGGATTTTTGACGAAGCAACTCGATGATTTCACGATGTCCTGTGGTGAATCCCCCACTCGCTCCTCCCAGCGCTTTGCCCAGAGTACTCGTGATGATATCAACACGATCCTGAACTCCGAAATACTCAGGAGTACCTCTACCCGTTTCTCCGATGAAGCCTGTGGCATGACTATCGTCGACGACCAATATGGCATCATGACGATCACAGAGTTCAGCAATCTTATCCAAAGGAGCCAACACACCATGCATGCTGAATGCTCCATCAGTGACGACAAGACGAGTTCGACAACTCGCCGATTCCTGGAGGCATTTTTCAAGATCCTTCATGTCACAGTGAGAGTACCTGTGACGCTGAGCTTTGCACAACCGCACTCCGTCAATAATGGAGGCGTGGTTCAACTCATCCGAAATCACAGCATCTTCTGGACCCAAGATCGTTTCAAACAATCCAGCATTGGCATCGAAGCAGGACGTATAGAGAATGGTGTCTTCTGTCGAAAGGAAACTGGCGATGCGTTCTTCGAGTTGCTTATGAATATCTTGCGTTCCACAGATAAATCTGACGGAACTCATCCCGAAACCATGCGAATCCAATGCAGATCTTGCCGCTTGTACGATTTCAGGATGACTGGAAAGGCCTAGATAATTGTTGGCACAGAAATTTAGTGCTTCGCCATCTGACGTAGAAATACTCGAGCCTTGCGGAGAAGTGATCACCCGTTCTTTTTTCCAAAGCCCTGCTTCTTCGATCCCGTTCAGTTCTTCGGCGAAACGATCTCTAGCGGAAAACATCACTTCCCTCTCCATCGACAGTCAATATCTTCGAAATGCTCAGCTTGAGGCTGGAATCCCGTTGGGAAACATGATCACTTTGCCACATTGCCCTTCCTGAATCAGTTTAAATGCCGTTTCGTAATCTTCGAGATCGATCTTGTGAGTGACGATGGGAGAGAGATCTAGCCCCTCTTCGAGGAGTCGGCTCATATCTTTCCACGTATCCCACACTTTTCTGCCGATGATGCCCTGTAATCGAGCTCCCTTGAAAATCACATCTCGGGCAAGGTCTACGGACACTCGATCGGAGGGTACACCAAAGAATCGGTAGTCCCCACCTCTGCTGAGACAGCGAAGACTGTCCTCGATGGCTTTTCCGTTTCCAGACATTTCAAAGACAACGTCTGCTCCCATGCCGTCGGTTTTTTCCATGTACTCCGAGACGATATCGACTTCGACAGGATTCCATGCACCGTCAGCTCCGAGTGCTTTCGCCAACTCCAAACGGTAGGGCTGCACGTCGACAGCGATGACGGATCGTGCTCCACACTTTTTGGCGATGGCAATACTGAAAAGTCCGGTCGGGCCACAGCCCATGACGAGTACATCTTTGCCAGCGACACTTCCTGACATGGCTACATGAACAGAGTTCCCCAGAGGCTCTTGAAGAGTAGCGATCTCGACAGGCAAACCTTCGGGAGTCTTCCACACACATCTCTCAGGCATGACGATCTGTTCCGCAAAGCAACCATCTCTCTGAACACCAATGATCTTCTCATTTTCGCAGATGTGAGCTTGGCCCTCCCTGCAGTAGCGGCAAGTCCCACAGAAGACATGAGATTCTGCTGCGACCCTCTCGCCCACAGAAAAACGTGTCACAGCGGAACCCACTTCGATCACTTCGCCACAAAACTCGTGTCCGACAATCAGGGGTTGAGCCACCTTGGATTGCGCCCAGTTATCCCAATTGTAAATGTGAAGATCTGTACCGCATACAGAGGTCGCCTCGACCCGAATACGAATCTCATCAGATTCGATTTTCGGAATCGGTCTTTCAACAAGAACAAGCCCGGGATGAGGGCCTTCTTTGACCAGTGCTTTCATTTGTTCACTCATGTTCTGTTCACCTCTGACTTAGGATCCCCATGTCTGGTAGAGCCGATTTTGACTCTATCACTACCTTCACGTTGGCAACCATTCGTGATGGTATCGCTTCATGGCGAGTTCGGAAAGTCATACAGAAGCTTCCCAGCTCGCTTCTGGATCATATTTCCTGTGGAAACCACCGCCTATTCAGGCCCTACGAGTCTACAAATGGCTAGCACTTGCCTCATCCCATTACGGAGGGTCAAATAGAGAAGATATCAATTTATTCAGGGTGTATTTCATTACCCGTCTCTTGAAATCACCTATGGGGATTCTGGTTCCAGGTTCTGGGATCACCTCATGGTTCAATCAGTCCGCCTTAGTCGACCAATTTTTAGGTCAGGAGTTTTCATGAAAGTGCTCAATATACTGGCAGTATTTGCCTTAGTAGGTCTCTCTACTGTGATACAGGCTCAAGATTCACTGAACATCGGCCAGTCCATTTCCGCTGCTGGAAGTAATACTAGCGTTTCTATCACGATTGATAATTCAGCGGCTGTTCTCGGCTTTTCATATGGAGCAACTCATGATGCCAATGTTTTAACACCCATTGAAATCACTCAGGGAACCGTCACTTCACAACTGAATGGCGGAACAGGCGCAGAATATTTCTTCCAGGAACTGGCTCCGGTGAATGGCCCAGGAGTCATTCTCGCATGCATCACAACCTTCGGAGGAGCTCTCGATTCGATTCCTGCGGGAACCAATCAGGAAGTCGCAGTGATGACATATGCTGTCTCTGGCGCTGCGGCACCAGGAACAACGACCGCCATCAACCCGGTTACGACACTTGGAAACCCTCCTACTAATATTGTCTTCACTGTTGGAGGCGTCAGTGTCTTTCCTGCGAGCACAGCGGGCTCTGTCAGTATTTCGGTTCCTCCCCCGTCTACACCCACGCTTGGAGCGGTAGATATCTGCACTTGTTTAGCAGACATCTCTTGGACCAATGGTGCGGCCTATGACTCGGTAGAAATCAGAGTTGCAGGAGTCCTCGTTCAGACTTTGGCGGGCAGCGCTACTTCCTCGACTGTGACTCTTCCAGTTGCCGCGGATACCATTTGTGTTCGTGGTGTCGTCAATGGAACTCCCTCGGCTGAGGCCTGCACCATCGAGAGTTGCCCGGTGTTTACACCGCCGCCTCCCCTCGAAAACCTCGCCTGTGGTCTGACCTCTAATGTCCCAGGATCAGGATGTGAATATCTTCTCTCTTGGTCTGCACCCGGAACTTACTCCGCTATCAACGTTTTTGCGGGTGGAGTACTTCAAGCGACCCTTCCGGGAACAGCGACCAGTGCGACCGGATCGATGCCTTTTTCTCCGACCGATTTAGATTTCGTAGTCGAAGCCATCGACATTTGTGGAGGAACTGTCAACCAACTCAATTGTGCTCTTCTCTGTGAAGAAGGTCCCACTTTTGTACGGGGTGATTGCAACGCAGATGGCTCGAACAACATTGCAGATGTCGTGGCAGCATTGGGTTTCCTTTTCGGAGGCACCGGTACTCCACTTTGCGCAGACTCATGCGACCTGAATGACGACGGAGGTTTGGATATCAGTGATCCGGTCTTCCTGCTTTCCAATCTGTTCAGCAGTGGCTCAAATCCTGCGGCTCCCTATCCGAATTGTGGACTGGATGGCACCGACACGGACCCCCTTGATTGTGCAAACTTCCCCGTATGCCCCTGATAGTGATCATTTGAGTCCTTTCCCAGTAAGAACCCGGAGATCGTAACGATCTTCGGGTTCTTTTCTTTACCTCAGAGGTTCCCTTTACACCCGGGCTACGATTCAGGACACTCAAGACATGACAAATAATGCCCAGCCACTACGCCAAACAAAAATCGTTGCCACTCTGGGTCCTGCATCTTCCGATCCGGAAATTCTCGCCCGCATGGTGGAGTCCGGACTCGACGTTATTCGGATCAACGCCTCTCATGGAGCACATGAGAGAGACAGCGCAACGATCGATATGGTTCGTGAAGTTGCCAAGCGCGTAGGCAAGCCACTCGGGATTTTATACGACCTACAAGGTCCGAAAATCAGAGTGTCCGATTTCTCTGGTGAGCCCCACTCTGTTCAGGTCGGGACTGAAATTGCTTTCGCAGTCAATCGCCCCCCAGAAAAGGGCGAGATCGGAAGTGACTATGATCTTCTTGACCAAGACATCCAAGTCGGAGAACCGATACTGATCGACGATGGAAATATCGCGTTGGAAACGACTCATGTTTCCAAAGGCCTCGTCAGAGCCAAAGCATTGAACTCGGGGTTGATTCATCCTCGCAAAGGCATCAACCTTCCTTCAACAAAAGTCTCTGCTCCTGCAATCACTGATAAAGATCAAGAAGATGCTCTTTTTGCCATTTCCAAGCGTATTGATTTTTTAGCTCTCTCCTTTGTTCGGAAATCCGCAGACATACAAAAGTTGCTCGATATTCTCGATAGCGAGAATTCGAGTATTCCCGTGATCTCAAAAATTGAGAAGCCCGCAGCTGTTACAAATCTGACTGAAATCATGCATAAGTCATGGGGTGTCATGGTGGCGAGAGGGGATCTCGGAGTCGAGATGCCCCCACAACAAGTCCCCCTGATTCAAAAGCAGATCATCTCTGAAGGATTGAGACTGGGGAAACCCACCATCACCGCAACCCAGATGCTCGACAGCATGACTCACAATCCTCGTCCGACCCGCGCCGAAGCCAGTGATGTCGCCAATGCTGTTCTCGACGGAACAGATGCTGTCATGCTCTCTTCAGAAACCGCAATCGGACAGTATCCGATTGAGTCCGTTCAAATGATGTCAGACGTGATTTCTTATACGGAGAACAATTCCGGGCGCATGACACAAAGAAGACGCAGAGAACGATCCGTCGACTCCACACCTGAAGCGATCACTGATGCAGCATGCCAATTGGCCCATCATGTGGAAGCTCATGCACTCGTTGCCTTTACTCAATCCGGATCTACAGCCATTCTTTGCTCAAGAAGACGCCCAGAACGTCCGATTATGGCGTTCACGACCCATCCGGCTGTCCGTAATCGCCTCAGCCTCGTTTGGGGAGTTCGTCCCTACAAAATCCGCCCGGTAAGGTCGACGGACGAGCTGATCGAGGTACTCGACAAAACTCTTCAAAAAGACGGACTCGCTCACCCCGGGGACAAACTGGTTTTGTTGATGGGTGCACCTACTTACAAGATGGGGAAAACAAACCTCATGCTTGTCTACCGTGTAGGCTCATGGCCGGGGCTCGAAACCACTTACACACTTGACGACGAAGACGAGTGATCCTGCCCCCAAAGGTCTCGGAAATCTTCCAGAGTAGCAGGGGCATGACCCGCATAGTGATTATTGAAGTACCCATAGACATCTCCTCCTGCTTGAAGAAATTTATTCATAGGTTCAATCCATCTCTTTAGTTTTTCACGGGGATCCAAAACCTGTCGATCCCATGTATCGGTCATGGCATCCAGTGCCTTGTGGTCACCCAGGAATCTGAAATAGCCTATTTGCCCTGACGGAGATCCTAATCTTTCCAGCCACTCTTCAGGATCAGGCATCCATGCTTGATCAACCCAAGCGAGCGAGGCTCCCATCGATTCGATCAGTCGTGAAACCTCAGGTTGAATCCAGTTCTTATTACGAAGCTCAACTACAAGCTTCACTTCCCCTGAGAATCGGGGTAAAAAGTTCGCCAGTCGATCGAGGAACTCTCTTTTGTCACTAAATGCTTTTTTATTGAAGTATGGAAATTGTAAAAGAAGAAGCCCAAGTTTGTCTCCTAACCATTGCATCGTCTCCACGAATATTTCCATCTCTTCTTCAGCCTCAATAAGAACTTTGTCATGAGTCACGATACGGGGCACCTTGGCTGAAAAGGTAAAGTGATCAGGAGTCTTCCTACGCCACCCCTTCACGGTTGATTCCCGGGGGATGGCATAAAAAGTCGAATCAATTTCTACCGTGTCATATACTCGAGAGTAGTGTTGAATAAAGTCAGCGGGTTGAAGATTGTCGGGATAAAAAACACCCCTCCAACTCTTCTCTGACCATGAAGAAGTACCAAGTCGGATTTGGGATTGTCCTTGATTCATAAAAACACCCTTCTCCCAACGAAGCGGAAAGGACTACGGCATGGCAGATGAGAGCCCCCCGCTACGCGAGCGTATGCTGGCACTCGAACAGATTCGAAGTATCGAAACCCGAATCATTCAAAGATCAGAACCCTTGATCCGACGTCTCTTGCATGACGCCTCAAATTTTGAATGGGATTCCAAGACTCTTGAAATCACTTCCGAGGTTCTTCGGAGAGGTGAACTGTGGTGGAGTCCTCTCGACGAGGATTTCCCTTGTCCTGATCCACGGTGTTTCCCGGTTGTCGGTCAATGGCTAGCAACAAGCAACAGTGCAGAAGAAAGCGCAGGAGATAGCGATCATTTCTTGCCAACGACTCGAGTGGAAGGACAGACCTACTTAGATCTGGTTTCACCACTCCGAGATCTTGTTTCCGAGCGTACCCGATTGGCCCGGGTCGCAGGAATCACAAGAGATTAACCGTCGTAAGCAACAATCTTTCCCGCCAAAGCGCTGGCAGCAACCGTCAGTGGACTTGCGAGATACATTTGACCAGGACCAGATCTGCCTGGGAAGTTACGATTGATCGCGCTCACACTGACTTGGTCCGGTGATCGACTGATTCCAGGTCCCGCATTAATACATGCACCGCAAGATGGCTCGATGACCTGTGCCCCCGCTTTTTCGAAGACCTCCAGATATCCTTTTTCCCTGCAGTATTCTTTCACCTCTTGGGATCCGAACTGAATCCAGAATTCCACGTCTTCAGCCACTCGTTCACCGCGCTCAAGTCCTGCTATGAGAACTTCAGCGTACATATCCATGTCTTCTTTTTTCCCTGCAGTACAGGAGCCCCCATAGGCGATATCGATACGAACATCAGCTTCAAGTTTCGATATCTCAAGACCATTCCCGGGATCACCAGGGAGAGCCACGAGGGGTTCTAGGGCTTCAGCATCGATAATGATCTCATGGCAATATTCAGATCCGGGGTCACTCTCCAGCCCTTCACAATAGGCCTTCGCTTTCGCCGGATCCATCCCCCGTTCATTGACCATGAACTCTGCGGCCTTCTCATCGGGAACGACGATGCCACTGAACGCACCGACTTCTGCAGCCATGTTTGTCATCGTCGCTCTCTCGTCGATGGAGAGTTCTTTAACAGCTTCACCGCAATACTCCACCATCTTTCCGATAGCATGACCATCCGCCACATAAGGCGTTCTGAGTATTGCCAACATCATGTCTTTCGCTGTCACACCATCGGGACGCTTTCCTTTGACTTCGACTCTCACCGACTCTGGCACGAGCGAATAAACGTCTCTGGTAATCCAGGAATTAAAGATGGCAGTCGTTCCGACTCCAAAGGCCACGCAACCGATCGCTCCGGAGTGCGGTGTGTGGGAATCACTTCCAATGATCAAGTGCCCTGGCAAAGCATAGTCCTGAAGCATCTTTGAATGGCAAATCGCTTCAGACCCACCGTGCTCAGTTTCTCCATGGAGAGTGAGATCGTAGGTCTCAGCAAACTGCTCTTGCTTAATCTTGAGCTGTTGTGCCGTATTGAGGAGCCCCATCTTTTTTCTTTCAGGGGTCATCGCTTGCTCAAGAAATGTCAGATGATCTCGGAACAAAATAATGGACTCGGGATCATTCAGAGGCTCACCCTTGCCAACTTTCTCCTCAAAGAACGTCGCTGCCATGGGAGTGACGTACTCGTGACTGAATCTCAAATCAGTCGCAAAGAAACCCGCATCCCCCACAACGGCACTCTTCGCACCTACTTCATAGGTCGAAGAATCAATGACCCGGTGGCTAGCGAATATCTTTTGCGTAATTGTCTGCGGCCCATCGGACAGCTTTGGCCCTGGCAAGTCGACTTGGCCTTGAACTCTGGCCAAATTGAACTCGAAGAGTCCACCCCACTCAATGATTTGAGTCGTCACTGGATCTTTGCCGATAGTGAAATCGTCCAAACTGACGACTTCGCCCTCTAGCAATCTGTCAAGAACAGACAAATCCGTACACGTCAGCAATCCGAGGTTGTGACAATTTTGCTGATAAATACGTTCTATGTTTTCTGCAAAGACGAGATGAATCCCGGAACAAAGTTCTGCATACGGAGAAGCTTCTCGGCTTGAACCTTTTCCTCGACGCTTACCACTGACACTGGCTGCGAATCCGCCTTCCTTCACTGAATTTCTAGTGAAGGGAAACTCGCCCCCTGCGGAATATCCCACATAAGGGAATTCACCTAATGTTTCGTCGTGGTAGTAACAAACATATGCCGGAGTCATTTCGTCTGTGGAGATATTGTCCCGGTAGTCCAAGCCATGCTGGGGACTCAAATCTTCACCTTGAAGTTGACGCTGAATAGCGTCAGCATCATCGACCAAATACAAAACTCTTCCCTCAAGGGAAACTTTTGCAGAGCGCTTGGTCACTTTTCGCTGTTTGAGACGATCGATCAGATCGGACATGCGCAATCTCCTGTGCTCGGTTTACTGGCCAATCTTTAAGATGGCCCATGTTTTTTTTCGGGAGTGAACTCAACGGGTTGGGATACCCCGGTCATTCACACAACAACACACCCGCAGGAATTCGTTCGATTCAGGATTCCTATTAATGAATGCTACCTACTTGCAGAAACGCGGGTTCAGAGATCAATATTGCTACTGATCACTTTTTCAATGAAGACTGTAACCCAACAATTTCTTGTTGTGGTTAAAAGCCCCAAAGATGCAGGCGGCCCCATTCGGGAAAGTTATTATTTACGATATCGGGAGTCTGTTCAACTCGCCTCGCCCCGAACTCTTGCAAATCCGGGAACAATCACGTCCTGAATCAGTTCCCTACGGAGAGAATGCTCGCAAAACGCACCCTTGACGGCATTGATGGCGATACGCTCAAAATCGTCAATGCCCAAAGAAAACAGATCATGAGCCAGTTCCCACTCACGGGTCAAATCAGTTTTCGACATCAGCGTGTTGTCGACATTCAATGCGACCCGATATCCCTCTTTCAAATAACGAGGGAAGGGGTGGTTTTTGAGATCCGTCACTGCACCTGTGTGCAAATTCGAGGAGAGGCACATCTCGAGTGGAATACGATGGTCAAGAATGTACTCCCCCAAAGTTCCCCTGTGATCCCCCGGAACCGTATCGTCTTCTACCAGGCGAGTCGCGTGGCCGATGCGATGTGCGCCACAATGTTGGATGGCCTGCCAAATGGATGAAAGACCAAACGCCTCTCCCGCATGAATCGTGATGTTAAAATTGCTCTTTCTCAGAAACTGAAAAGCTTCGATATGATCTGCAGGTGGATGCCCAGACTCGTCTCCAGCGAGATCGAATCCAACGACACCCCTATCCCGAAATTGAACAGCCACTTTCGCTGAATCCAATGAAATCTTCGGATCCATATGACGGAGAGAGCAGACTATTATTCTAGCGATCACTCCAGTTTCACGACTCCCCTCGGAAATCCCATCGAGGACAGCTTCAAGAACTTCCTCCATCGTTAATCCCTCAAAGGTATGAAGAACTGGAGCAAATCGGATTTCACCGTAGACAACCCCGACACGAGCGAGGCCTTCCACATGCTCTTTTGCGATTCGCTTCAATGCGGAAACGTCTTGCATGACACCGGTTGTCACTGCAAAACCTTCCAAATATCTAGGAAGATCTCCTTGGGCGGCTCCTCGGTAAAACCACTCCCCTAATTCAACGGCGTCTGAAGCAGGAATATCAATCCCTCTTTCGTCCGCCAATTCGATGATTGTTTCCGGGCGAAGTCCACCATCGAGATGATCATGCAACTGTACCTTAGGCATATTTTGAATCTTATCGCGCATATCAATCCTCCTGCTGGAGTTCGAGTTCATCATTTCAAAGTCCCGGAAAAGAAATCTCTGCTTCGACATCATTCAATCGAGCATCTTCTCTGAGGACGCTGCGAGTAGCATCATCGATCTCTTGTCTCAGTTCCTCTGACAAAGTTTGCCATATTCTGCTCTTTACTGTCAGGGGAGCACTCGCTCTTGGACTTCTCAGAGCCAGAATAAAGGAAAAATAGCGGTTTGATCTACGTTCACGCTGATCTAGCGACTTTTCCAAAGTTTCGACCAGTTGCTGACCGCGCCTCGCCTCACTGATCACTCCCCCCCCTGCTGCTGCCACGAGAGTACTGGCTTGTAATGGGATGGTGATCTCTTTCAACGCCTCGTCCGGCTCAAGTTTCTGGAGCACTAACTGGGCCAATCTGTCCACAAGCGGCCTGATCGATTCTTGCAGGACCTTCTCTTCTGAGGCTCCTTCAAGCCTCAGCAATCGTGCTAAAATCTCCTCCGATAAGGAATCCTCTTCCAGAAGCCAAGCTTTTAGAGCGGTATCCCCCATCAATTCCTTCGTTCTGCCAAGGAACTGATCCGGAATCTGCTGGCCATTCCCCAATTCCTCGAGCGCTCGAAGATACACAGGAAGAAATTCAGGGAGTGGACCAATCGTCAACAACTCACCAGTACTTCGGTTCAATACAGGTCGACCTTGAAGAATAAGTTGCTGCAGTCCAATCCGGACATGATTGGAAAGAAGTACGTCTGCGAGCAGATCCTGAGTCAGGTCAACATCGATCTCACCGGTCTCTCTTCGAAGCTCACCCTGAACACCCCAATATACGGCATGAGCAGCAGGAACCCTCCAGTCGATGGGTCCCATCCACTGATTCAACTGTAGCATTAATCGGGGGCTCATATTCATCGCTTCGACGATGACTCTGCAACGCAACCGATCCAATAACTCAGCCTGTTCCGTGGTGATTCGATCTTGGTCCAACACCGAGAGCACTTGCACAAGAACTTCGTAAGGGCCTTCCTCAGAACTATTCTCGAAGCCCAAGAGTTCTTTTTCTTCAATTGTTAAACCCCGTTGCCAATCTGGAGTCTTCAGAAGGTCGCTGAATCGTTGAAGCGTATTTACTACTTCTATTTTGTTCCCTGATTCCTTACCTAAGATTCGATCCCATTCTTGGAATAATCTTTGTCTAAAAAATGGAGAAGCATCATCTTGGACTCCACCAATTTTGAACCAGAACAAGTAGGACAGTTGGTCGTGAATCTCACTACTTCGAGGGTTCGCTCGAAGACCCGGTCCTCGGAGTAAATCGACCGATTCTTTCACCCAAGTCCAGCGCTCAGCGGGATCCCGAGTATCGAGGGCCAACTCAAAAGCCAATAACCAAGATTGAAAGTTCCATACCCGCGGGAAGTAAGGTTGTAATTTCAGGATCCAACGGGAGAGTTCCATCGATTCGTGCAGTTGCCCCTGATCTCTGCGCTGAAGAGCTTTCAGCCAAAGGGCATCGATAGCCCAACCACGAAATGCACCCAGGGTCTGCTGCAACAACAAGACATCCGCCGGGACACCCGCCGACACTGTCGCCGGCAGAGCCAGTCGATCCTCTTCATACTGCTGATCAAGCGGGACAGTGACCCATGCCGCAGCAGCGAACAGAAGAGTGGACAAGATCAATGGCAGGAGAACTTCTTGATACCTCATCGGTTATCTCCCGTTGCATGCTCAGTTCTTCGGATGACGAGAGTTCCGGCAACAAGTGCCAACCCCGACCAAAGTCCACCAATGATAAATAATCCACGCCCTAATCGAGTCCATGAAACAAACTCACCTGCAGATACAATTTCGGAAGTGTTGCTGTTTGCCCATGCCTTTAAACCACTCACGATTTGACTTCCAGCCGCAGCCAATCTATCGATCAAATACCTTGCCGTAGTCTCCTGACGAGGGTCCACCATTACAGATGCTCCCTCGTCCTCGAATGCTCCCGCGAATCCCCCACCTGAAGCAGCGATGAGAAAGCAGATTCCAAAAAGGATGGCGACCGGAAACCCCAAGAAAGTGGACACACACAAAGACAACGCAGAGATAAATGCACAACGAATAAGAAGTAAAGCCTGGGATCGAGCTAACGAACCGAAGAAGCTACCTCTCGTCACTTTCAATTGTACGGAATCATCATCGATCCAGTAAATGGCAGGAATATTCACCTCTTCAGCGACAGCTCCAGCGAACTCAAGCTCCACCTGCACTTGATTTGAGCCCGATTCTTTCAGCGGAATATCTACGGTGACACGCTTGCCATTCGTGACGAGGATTTCTTGGGAATAGTCACCCACCTTGACGCCTAGCCTAGCAACTCGTGATCGATGAGCTTTACCCATTGCCGGCCTTAAAGATAACTGGACTGATTTTTCCTGAGTCGGTGGAAGGTCAAAGTCGAGATAGGATTTCCCGCCTTTAGAAATAGAACGCGCCTGTCTCTCCAGATACCTTTTCGCTCTTCGGCGACTTTCTTCTGGGGATTGAAGTCCCCATTCCAGCGGACTTTCTTCCAGCTTGAATAATAGGAAGGAATCAATATCTTCCTCTGTCACCTCAAATTGAAGAGCCGTGATCGGTAACTTCGCTCGTCGATTTCCAGCCTCTGGACTTTCCAACGAAACTTGAAGATACAGAACTGTCGTTGCTGGAATCAGCATCACAAGCACGGCGCCAATAACGCCGGCCCACTTTCCTGGCAACCAGCGAAGTTCCATTCCAGGTCTCAGTGACATGAAACCCAATCGTCCACTCTCCCGCTCATCCGAGAGGCTGGCACATGACATCATCATCGTGACCAAAAGAAGAACCAGAGCGATCCAACCCTGGCCGTAATCTAGTAGAGTTCTTAAACCATCTTCATCGGCTGGAGAAACCCCCAGAATCACAGGAAGAAAAACCTGACCGACGATGAGGATCACGCCTGAAACAGGAAGTAAGCGTCTTCTCCAGACTTCGGCAACCAATACCCCGGTCAATGCCAGTAATGGTCCACCGACTCGACACCACTTATCGAAGGCGAGCAGTAAAAGCACCAGAAGCAGAAGCCCTAGAATGGCCAGAAAGAACGGGATCAACAGCCCTTGGCCTCTCCACCGAGAAAGGAAGGAAGTTGTCCACCCTCTTCAGCTCCAGCCGTGACTTCACCATCACTTCTTGCCATTTTTACGGTCTCAAGGAATTTTTCCTCAAGACTTCGACGACTTCCATTCAGGGAGATGACTTCGACTCCCTGATCCCTAAAACATTCGCGGATCACCGAGACTTGATCTTCTTTTGGAGTAGTTGTGATCCACTGACTTTGGTTTTGGTGCTCTAGGATGTCTTCGACTTCTCCTTCGTCTTGAACCTTCCCCCCATACAATATGGAAACCCGGTCACAAACTTCTTCGACATCCGCAAGGAGGTGACTCGTGATCAAAATCGTCTTTCCACGTTTTTGAAGACCTCTAATCCAATCCTTGACCTGACGAACTCCGATCGGATCGAGTCCATTTGTAGGCTCATCCAAAATAATCAATTCGGGATCGTGGATCAGTGCTTGTGCAACTCCTATCCTGCGCTGCATCCCCTTGGAATAATCGCCTATCTCCCGATCAGCAGCGGCTGTGAGTCCGACCATTCTCAGTAGCTCCTCAACACGAGACTTTCGACAATCCTCGGGGACCTGACTTAAACGGGCACATAAGTTGAGCATTTCTCTTCCAGTCAGGAAGGGATAGAAAACGGAATCTTCAGGGAGATAACCGATTCTTTTTTTGGATTCACTCGATCCCGGATTTCCCCCTAAAACTTTGACTTCGCCTCTCGTTGGAAACAAAAGCCCTAGCAAAACCTGAATCGTTGTCGATTTCCCGGAACCATTAGGTCCCAATAATCCGAAGACTTCCCCTTTTTGAATCTTTAGGTCAATCCCCCTAATGGCTTCAACACGTGGACGCATCCAGAAATCCCGGAAGACTTTCCACAGTCCGCTCACTTCAATAACTGACTCAGACAAGGAGATACCGTCCTTCCGTGACTTGAATGGATTCCCCTACATTCATCAGGATAGTATAAGGAACAAGGACGAGAATCTAACAGTCTCGTCCCTGGCTGTACTCGAAAGGAACAAATTCTGGAATCCTTGAGAACTATCTTATTGATTGCGAAAGCTGCGTTCCTAGAAGCACTTCGACCAGGATTCCATGCTGTCCTGCTTCTGACGGGAATAGCCCTGATCGCAGTGTCTCCAGTTTTGAGTGCCTTTGCACTTGGAGACGAAAATAGCCTACTCATCGACATCAGCCTCAGTTCTATGTTGGCCGTTGGTGTATTTCTCGGTGCTTTCACAGCAGCCTCTAGTCTCGGCGATGAGATCAGACGAAGAACAATTATGGTTCTTCTCAGCAAGCCCATTCCGCGCTGGTCTCTCATCCTCGGAAAGTTTCTGGGGATTACTCTTGCTCTAAGCCTCGCTCAAATCTCTTGGATGGCGACATTACTCCTTGCGATTCGACATCGAACGATTCACTCACGACTACAAGTCGACGAAACGCCGGTACTCCTTTTGGCATTTTGTGGATTAAGTCTTTCATTGATCTTTGCCGCTTGGAAACACCGACAAGGTCATAGTTTCCCCGCAAATCTCTCCAAATCTTGTTCACTGTTATTAGGAATATCCGCAGTCATCGCCATCAGCCAAAACCCTTCAGGAGATTGGATCTCTCCCCTCCGTATCGTAGAGCCCAGCGTTTTTGCAGCGATGATCATGGTTCACCTCACCGTACTGATCCTGGCAGCAGTCGCACTCACGGCTTCAACACGATTACCAACTCCCGCAACTCTTGCGGTGACGCTAGGTACCTTGATGTCAGGAGTGATCGTCGGGTCCATCGGCAGAGATTATTCTTGGGTGCGAATGTTCCCTGACCTCCAAAGGCTTTGGATTTCAGATGGATTGATTCGTGGCGGGAGTGTCAGCCCCGAAGCATTGGGTTGGGCAATGCTATGGACCGCTTTGGTCATTTCAGCAATATTGTCACTGGGAGTGGCATTGTTCGCGCGGAGAGATGTGGGCTAACCTTTATCAGTTAGAATGGTCTTTTACCGGAAAGAGTCTTGAATCTAGCCCTGCGAAATCGCCACTTACCATCCTCGCAAAGAATGGCCTCACCAGAGACTTCTAATACCCACACTGGAGTCATCGTCTTATCTTTCGCTCTGATGAACTGTACTGGAGCGGTCACTCTGACAGGAAGTTTTGTATTTTCATCCGGTTCCGGATCCAACAAGATTTCTTCAGTATCGACAAAGACTCTCCATTTGAAGGATTTATCGACACGGTCTCTTTGTCCCAGAAATATTCTGAACAAAGCCCCTCTGAAGGTTGCCTGGTCGAGTTGATATGTTGATTCCATGAAATCAGGTGTGCAATGTGCAAGAACGTCTCCGGCATCCTCTTCGTTGAAACCGTTTTGCATTCCTATGACGACATCGCGCAGATTTTCTTTGGAGGAACCCAAACCTACTACAAAGAAAACAAATAACGCCAGTAGAAACAAAACAACAGTCAAGCCTCGAAAAAACCCCGACAACCTAACCGCCTATTTCATGCATTCGACGACTTGCATGAATACCCTGGTCAAGTGCGTGCCCCACTGGCTTGGTCAATATCGCAGCCGCTAAGGCTTTCTTTATCTCGGAAACGCCGCCGCCATTCCGAATCACACCTCTGAGATCTGCTTCGTCATCTCGGAGAAGACAAAGCAACAAGCGACCTTCAGCAGACAACCGAACCCGATTACAAAAGGCGCAAAATGGGTCAGAAACGGGGCTTATAAATCCGACAGATCCCTCAGCATTCTCAAGTTTAAAATTACGACTTTCGTCAGAGGGATCTTTTGCCTGTAGAGAAGTGAGAGGTCCGAGAGCTTTCTCGATCCGTATTTTTGATTCAGAGGAAGGCACCCCTTTTTGTTGGGCAATCTCTTCAGGTTCCCCGCTGCCAAATGGCATCAATTCAATAAATCGAACCTGCCATGGCTCAGTCAATGTCTTCTTGGCGAGATCGATCACGTCTTCGTCATTCACGCCTCTCACTACGACCGAATTAATTTTAATAGGAGTCAAGCCTGCCTGCTTAGCAGCTTCGATTCCTGACATGATTCGGTCCAGGTCAGAAAGCCTCATCACCTGACGTAATCGATCACCATCGAGAGTATCCAGATGAATGTTGACTCTGTTGAGCCCAGCGGATTTCAATTCTTCTGCCATCGAGGGTAGAAGAATTCCATTTGTCGTCATCGCAATATCTGCTTCTGGAGCAGCCGCTCTCATCCTCTGAATGATATCGATTAAGTCTTTTCTCAGAGTGGGCTCACCACCGGTGATACGAAACTTTCGAAAACCAGATGCTGTTGCCGCCTGGACAACGAGACCTATCTCTTCAGCCGAGAGCAGAGACTCTTCGGGAAGAAACTTAAGCCCTTCGAGGGGCATGCAATAAGTGCAACGCAGATTACAGCGATCCATCACAGAGATTCGGAGGTAATCGATTATTCGACCGTGACCATCTCTGGGCATGGATACACCTAACTTCTTACTGGAACTATTAAGAACAACAACACCAGTCTGATTCATGAACAATTCACGTCAGCTGGGCTGCATGCTGGTTCTCAAAAGTGGACTATTCTTCTTCCAGCAGTGTATCCAGTAAATCGAGAGCTCGCTTCACCTGATTGCGTATCCGCTGGATTTCTTTCCTGCTTGGGGCACCGGCCCCCTCCAAACCCAACTTTTTACGCTCCTCAAGAAGCTCTGCACGCATCTGGCGGTTCACGCCAAATTCTCTCCTCCAATTGGTCACGCTGGGTGCGCTGACTCCAAATCGAATCGCCGTCTTTTCGACACCCTCTAGTGCAGAAAATTTGGCCACTTCTTCTCGGAAAGAGTCGGAATAATTCTTTCTTCCTGAAGGTGCGTGGTTCTTAGTTGGGTTTTGGGGAATATTAAACTTCTTACCCTGGGTTGCCGCTTCCTTCGTCGCACGAGTGACTCCGAAATCTTTGCGCCAATTGGTCACGCTAGGAGTCGAAACATCGAACTTTTGTGCTGCGGCAACGATTCCGTTTTTCACGGAAAATGTCACCACCTTGCGACGAAAAGCATCTGAATAGGTATTTCTCTTCCTTCTTGTGGAGGAAGACTTCAATTTGGATCGCCCGGCCGTTCTCTTTGTCATCGATCTTAATCCTCTGTTTTCTATTCTCTTTCCTCAGACAACTCCGAATGTTTCCCTCATGCCAAAGGGAAACACACGAACAAAAATTCATTGATTTTGACCAGAGCGACATAGTATTCGAAAAAGAGCACATGCATCCTTATCTTTAGGAAATGCCCCGCCAAAAAACTTCTCGCCCCCTGGTTTTTCATGGACAGAATTCATTTAAAGCCGCTCCTTTAAATTAAAAATTCATCCTAGAAACCCCGAAAACTCAGGTCGATTCCATAAATACTTATACACAACTTATCCACAGCAAGAGACTGCACGTTGTTCCTGCACCGCAGATAAACACCAGATAGACCGACGAAGCCTTTATCCCCCGCATGAGTTCCCAACCTAAAGCATGATTCAACACCTGATGACTCCCGCATTGACTTTTCACTGATGAGAAATCCATTACACTCAATTATAGATTTACTCAAAGGGGAGATATTTATCATGATCTATTACTCACCTCGTGCAGGTGCAGGCAGCGGTGGAGATTCTTTGGACGACCTCCAGGAACGAATCATCGAACTCCAAAACCAAATCGTAGAAGAACGCAACAAACACAAAGACGAAATGTCCCGTGGCCTAGAGGCCGTGGATAGAATTCGTAGAACTCAACCCACCACTCCAAATATGCTCGTGACGGTCGATGGACACGACCTCTCAAGCCAACAGAGAGTGGCCATTTTCGTAGATGTACAGAATATGTATTATGCTGCGAGAAATCTTTATCAGTCAAAACTTGAGTTTGCAACGTTGCTGAAGCATCTCGTCAGCAAAAGAGTTCTGCAAAGAGCGCTGGCGTACATCGTCGAGCGACCGGGTATGGAACAAAATAAATTTATCGAAGTTCTTCGTCGTAATGGATACGAAGTAAGAAAGCGGGTTGTGGGAGATAGAACAGATCCCTCCAACAGCGGCGATTGGAATATCGGCATCACTCTAGATGCACTCGCTATTGCACCTCGAACCGACGTCTGCATTCTTGTTACGGGTGATGGCGACTTTGTACCACTCGTTGAGCGATTGAAGAATGAAGGTGTCAGGGTCGAGATAGCATCCTTCAGGGATACGACCTCAAATGAACTTTATCAGTGTGCGGACCAAGTTCACCATCTCGATGAACGCGTTCTCCTTTCAGGAAACCAGTTCCAGCCATCCGACTCGGATGAGGAACTCGACGATGATGATATGGAATACGAAGAACAAGAAGAGCTTGTAACCGCCCCATCCAAACGTCGAGCACGAGGCCCTGTTGACGACGATTTTGACGATGAGGATGACCACTGAACCCGAAGGGAATGATCATTCCCTCAGCAGTTACTGGTTTGATCTTCCGCAACACCTGATCGCTCAGGAACCTGCAAAAGAGCGATCAGGCTCTCGTTGCCTTTTCACTCGTCGAAGTGATTTAGGATCTACTGAAGGACACTTTCGAGACATTCTCGATCAACTTCGGGGCGATGAAGTTCTGGTCTACAACAACACTCGAGTCATCCCTGCTCGAATCCCGTGTCAGCGCAGTACCGGAGGACGTATTGAAGTCTTCTTGCTTCGACCGGGCGATCAGGCCGACGAGTGGCTCGCCTGGCTTTCTCCTTCACGAAGAATTAAACCCGGAGAAGTACTCCAAGGTCCCCTCGTAGAAATTTCTGTGGTGGAACGCTGTGGATCCAGTTGGAGAATTCGATTACCGAAAAACACTGATCTCGAAAGTGTCGGGGAAGTTCCCCTTCCCCCCTACATTCGCAGAGACTCCGAGAGCACTGCGCCACTCCCGGATCACATCAAAGAACTCGACAAAGACAGATATCAAACCGTGTATGCCAACAAACCGGGAGCCGTAGCGGCCCCCACAGCTGGCCTTCACTTTGACAAACCCCTTCTGGACAAACTTGAACACCTGGGAGTCTCTAGGATCCCGATCACTCTGCATGTCGGTCCAGGCACCTTTAAGCCGATCGAAGCTGAAGAAATCAAAGACCACAGAGTGGATCCTGAATGGTATTCCATCACAGCGGAGAGCCGGTCAGCTCTCGCGGATGCCAGATCGAAGGGTCGCCCCATCATCGCCGTAGGAACAACGAGTCTTAGAGTTCTCGAATCATTACCCCATCTAGAACCGGGCCCAGACCTACAAAATGAGACCGATTTAACGATTCTTCCCGGGTATAAATTTCGACATGTGGACGGACTTCTTACGAATTTCCATCTTCCGGGATCTTCGCTGCTAGTTCTCGTTTCATGCTTTCATGGACTCGAAAATACTCGAGCCCTTTACAAAAATGCTATCGAGAAAGAATTCCGGTTTTATTCCTATGGTGACTGCATGTTGATTCAGCCAAGAGCAGTTGAATGAATTGCTGGTTCTGTAAATCCACTCTCCAACCAAACTGGATTCAAAGAGACGGACTCCTTCGAGGGCGTGATGAGCAAGAGGGTGGCCCCTTTCGAATCTACACTTGTCCCGATTGCAGACGTGAAAATCGAATTGAAACCATCAGCAAGAATCGGTTTTACTCCTCACCTGCACGAGACATCGGTTTGGTCGACTGGCTCGTCGGCTGGATAGAACCTCTTGCACCTACCGATTTCCTTCGTCTCCAGGAATGGCACCAACAATTTGGGGAAGAAAGAAGAATGCTCTTCGAGGAGGCCGGAAAGAATACATATTCCGGTTCTCACCTCCGCCAATGGTTATCCAAAAGACCCACTTCCGCCCCTGGGGGATCCTCTGGAACGAGAAAAGAACCCCAGACTTCGTCACAGGAACAACACAAATCCTTCCCCACAAAGTCGAAACCCATTTCAAATCACCCACTCCATACTTTGGGGCTGGAAATATCCGCAACTCCCGACCAAATACGAAAAAGATTCAAGGAACTCGTGAAGAAGTACCATCCAGACAAGCATAAAACCATGACTGGAGAATCGCTGGAGTTGGCGAGCACGAAATTGAAGTCACTGATCAAGGCCTTTGAGGACCTTGAGCGTAAGGGAAGAGTTTAGAGGCTCTTCCCCTCATCGCTGAAACTCGACTAGCCAGTCGCTTGAGGTAACCAACCTAATTGACCGAGTAAAACACTCACAACCAACACAATGATCACTCCCACGATATTCAAGACGATCCCGCAACGAATCATCGTTCGTATGGGAATTTTACCTGTCGCAAAAACGATGGCATTCGGCGCTGTGGCCACAGGAAGCATGAAGGCACAAGAAACTGAAAGTACTGCTGGCAACATCATCTGTATCGGAGAAATACCGCCTTGAATAGCTGCCGAAGAAAGCACTGGCATCAATAAGTGCATCGAGGCTGTATTCGAAGTGACTTCCGTCAGAAAAGTAGTGACTGAAGAAATCGCCATCACCAGAACGGGAAAAGGAAGAGTGTTCCAACCCGCCATCAATGCTCCGACTTCTTCGGAAAGACCACTGCTTTGAAAAGCACCTCCGATGGCGAATCCACCACCAAAGAGAAGTAACATTCCCCAAGGAACATCTTTCGCTTTTTCCCAATCCAGTAACGCTGCTCCGCCCGGTTTCGAGGGAACAACGAATAAGGCGATACCCGCAGCGACAGCGACGATGGAATCGTTAAGATACTTCCCTGCAAGTGCAGGATCTAAGCCAAGCCATGGCCCGACGATGTCAATCCAACCTGGGACTTCTCCACCTCCACGAGTGATCCACAATAAAGCGGTCACAAGAAAGACGATAAATACCCGGATCTCCTCAGAACGCATCGGCCCCAAATCCGCCAATTCTTTTCTGAGCATTCCCTCTCCGCCATGAGATTCTCCTGCTGGGAGAGGCACCAAGAATCGGGTCATAAGGATGTACATCACCGGCAAAAAGAGAACGACGACAGGCAATCCCAATGTCAGCCATTGAAGGAATCCCACTTCAACAGGAGGAATAAGATCTTGCGCGTTCTTGACGAAAATCAAATTGGGCGGAGTCCCAATAAGAGTTCCGATACCGCCGACATTTGCTCCATATGCAGTACAAAGTAACAGGCACAGTGTAAATCTACCGCCTAGAGAACTCTTTTCTTCGGTGCGTCGTGCTACCGAAATGGCAATCGGCAACAGCATTAATGTGGTCGCAGTATTCGAAATCCACATCGACAACATCGCTGAGGTCACCAAGAATCCCAGAGCTAATCTTCTCGGAGAAGAACCTAGCAATATCAGTGTACGAATAGCAATTCTGCGGTGGAGCCCTGAGCACTCCACAGCTCTCGCCAACATAAATCCCCCGAGAAGTAACAAAATGAGATGATGAGAGTAGTATTTTGCCGCTGTGGCCGCATCGCAAACTCCGAAGAGAGGGAGTAGTACCGCTGGGAGCAGAGAGCTTGCCGGGATCGGAATCGCCTCAGTCACCCACCATGTCACTGTCCAAACAGTAACCATCAAGGTTCCTCTGACTGTGGAGGAATACTCTGCAGGTGCGAGGTAATAAGTGAGAAGAGTGAGTAATGGCCCGAGAATCACGGGAATCCAACGAACCCCACGCTCAGGTAGTATTTCCGTTTTCAAGTTCGACATTTCTTTTCCTCATCCGGTCAACATTCCCGCTGTCAGTCAAATTCCAGAGTTACCCGCCTGTAGGCTCGTGTTACCATCTAAAAGTAACAAACCCAAGGCACTTCTTCCTTCGAAAGAGACATCCAGAAGATGGAAATCGCTCCGATACTCACCTGTGGATCAAAGGCTATTAAGCCGAAATCCCCCTTCGCAAAGAGTAACTTGCGATTCTTGACTCTCTTCCTTCTATTGGCGTGCTTCTGTCAAGTAGGTTGCGTTTCTCTACGCTCACCGGCTCAGGTGACGGGAGAGAACTCTTGGAACCGAGAAAAAGACGTCGTCGAATTTTCGATTGGCCTCAATGGCCCTATGTCAGCAGACGAATACCTAGAGTGGACGCAACAACACCTAGAGAAAAATCAACTCGCGACCAAGAACCCTGGATTCCCTGAGATCCCTGTCTATGAAGTCCGCTATTACTTTTTTTCTAGAGAACGATCTTTCCGGGGTTACCTCGGAACAGTTCTTTGGAGAAGAGCAGTGGGTCCCACAGGAAATCTCGAACATGTCACAACAATTGTTCAGAGGGGATTCTAGATCATGCCCCACCGCATTTGGCTCTGCTGGCTCATCTTTATGGGGAGTGGCTGCTCAGTTGTCTATGATCACCGTCTTGAGTCTTCAGGAGGGGTTCTCTTCAGCAATCATCCCCAGGAGGTCACTGCCCCTTACATGAATAGATTGTCATGGGCCTCAGAAGGGATTCGTCAGCAACTGCCTCTCTCGACAGAACGAGTTCGGCCAGTCACGGTTTTTCTATCTGGAACACCCGCTGATTCAGGGACAGTCATTCGACGATATCAGACTGGATTTGCGGGCTGGTACAGTAGTCTTTTGAATTCTATATGGCTGTCCGGTGATCCGGACGATGACGGAACTTCCATTCTGCTCAAATCCGAGTCTTTGGAAACTTTCCAACATGAACTTGCTCACCATATGACCTCCAATATCGATGGGATTCAACGCCGTTGGTGGCTTGTTGAAGGAATCGCCTGCTTCTTTGAAGGCGGATTCGACCCTGGAGATGGCGGCTTCAGCATTCCACCTATCCATCTCAAGTTTTATGAAAAATGCCGTCGCGAATTGCGCCGCCGAGGACGTCAACAATTCCTCAATGACCTAGAAGAAACAGTCCAAGGGAATTATCGCAGTTTTTATAGCACCGATTCAGAACTACTTTATCGATACGCGCTCTCATGGGCTCTTTTTTGGCATCTTGCAGAAACTGTACCTGCCGAATCTGATTTGGAATCCAGAATAAGAGCGATTTCCAAACTCACAGACGATCAAGTTTTAGCGGAATCAGAATCACTCCTCGACCGCCTGAGGAAAAGCACGACAGAACGACTTCGGGAACATCTGATGAACCCTGAGCTGAGACGTTGGGCTGTAGATGGCATGCTCACCCGCTATCGAATCAACGGAAATGATTTACTAGAAGTTCTCAAACTAGACCTTGAGGCATCAAGCGATCCCATATGGGCATGGTGTTCCGTTTCGAAATTACTTGGATCCCGTGGCATACGACTGACCTCGTCGATACGTCAGGAGTGGATCGGTAGATTCAACTCGTTCATGACTGAAGCGACTCCGAGACAAAAGATAACTATTTGCGAAGCGATTATTCCAGGATCCCGAAGCTTCTTACTCACCGACTCCATCGTAGATTGCCTAGAATCCACGGATCCAGACCTCAGGGTTGTTGCAGCGAAGACTCTTGCCTCGATATCGCGGCAAAAAACAATCGTCAGTCCCCATTTCTGGGCGAATGGTGATCCTGATCTTCGATCTTTAGAGGTTCAGTCTTGGAGAGATTACCTTCAGGATTAATCGATGGCGATCGACCTGTTGACCTGTGATCCTGTTCAAAGGATGATGAGTTATTGGAGATAAAATGAACCTGAATATACTTTTGTTTGCTTCACTCAAAGATGCAGCCGGATCTTCCACGATTGAAATACAAATGACAGAGGGAGATCGGGTGGCCGACCTCATAGAGGCCATCCGTAGAGATCATCCTCAACTCTCAGAACGACTGGATCACGTCCGGGTGGCTCTTGGAGATGAGTTCGTCACACCAGAAACTGTGATCACAGAAGGTGCTGAACTGGCATTGATTCCACCAGTCAGCGGAGGTTAGAGCGGATGTCACCGGAATCTTATTCAGCCTCGCTAACCCGAGACCCCATCAGTACCGAAGAAGCTTCACGCTGGTTACAAGATTCAACCTGCGGTGCTATTCACCTTTTCTGTGGCGTCGTGAGGGACCTCAACAGGGAACAAACCGTGACTCGCATCGAGTACCACTCACACGAACCTCTCGCTTTAAAAAGCCTTGAGAAGATTGTTGCGGGTCTTGTCGAATCCGGCGCAACAAAAGCCATCGCTATTCATAGACTCGGAATGCTTGAGGTCGGAGAAACCAGCATCTTGCTAGGAGTCTCTCTCCCCCACAGAAAACGTGGATTTGAATTACTGGAGAGAGGGATGCTCGAAATCAAAAGTGAGGTGGCCGTGTGGAAACACGAACACTACACAGACTCTCCACCCGAGTGGATAGAAGGTTCCTGAATCTTCTTCAGAGACCCCTCTGAATTATTCCGGGTACGCTCTCATTTGTTCACCCGTGTAAATTTGGCGGGGACGCTGAATGCGATCAGCAGGATTTGCTCGCTGCTCAAGCCAATGTGCTATCCACCCTGGCAAACGACCCAATGCAAACATCACTGTAAACATGTTGGTTGGAATACCAATAGCCCGATACATGATTCCCGAATAGAAATCGACGTTCGGGTAAAGGTTGCGCTCCACGAAGTAGGAATCACTGAGAGCAATATCCTCAAGCTTTCGGGCCACTTCCAACAATGGATCTTCAACACCAAGGTGATCCAACAGGCGATCGCAGGCTTCTTTGATGATCTTTGCTCTGGGATCATAGTTTTTGTAGACGCGGTGACCAAATCCCATCAAACGGGTTGGGGAATCCTTGTCCTTCACCTGCTCCATGAACTTCGCTACGTCTCCCCCATTTTCATGGATCATCGATAGTTGCTCGAGTACCGCCTGATTGGCACCTCCGTGCCGGGATCCCCAGAGAGCACTGATCCCTGCCGAGATACAAGCGTAGAGATTGGTGAGAGAAGATCCCACCATTCGAACCGTTGAAGTGGAGCAATTCTGCTCATGATCCGCATGCAATATGAGGAGCAGATTGAGAGCTCTCTCCACCTCTGGATCTACGTGGTACGGCTCTGCAGGAACTCTAAACATCATGTGCATAAAGTTTCCGCAGTACGTGAGCGAGTTGTCGGGGTAGATGAAGGGCTGCCCAATGGACTTCTTGAATGAAAATGCTGCAAGCGTTCTAACTTTTGAAAGCAAACGGCAAACCGTCAAATCAAGATTATCGTCATTTTCAGGATCTTCGATATCTGTGTAAAAAGTCGAAAGCCCCATCACCATCGCCGAAAGGATCGCCATGGGATGCGCTGAAGAAGGGAATCCTTCGTAAAAGTGGCGCATGTCTTCGTGGATCATCGAATGAAAACGAAGATTTGTTCGAAACGATTCGTACTGTTCAGGATTGGGAAGGTCGCCATGAATGAGCAAGTAACTGGTCTCTACGAAATTTGATTTCTGAGCCAATTGCTCGATGGGGTAACCGCGGTATCGAAGAATACCTTTTTCGCCATCGATGAAACAGATCGAACTCTCGGTACTCCCGGTATTCACATAACCAGGATCGAGAGTCACAAATCCGCTCTCCTTACGAAGATTCCGGATATCGATCGCCTTTTCACCCTCGGTGCCTGTGTACACCGGAAGCGAGACCTGTTGGTCCCCCAGATGAAGAATGGCATTCTCCGTGGTCATCTTCTCATTCATCCTCTACATGTCCGTCCCGTGTTTAGACTTCCTTGGAAGCCCGTTTGTTGCCGCGCACCACTGATGTACTTGAAAAGCAGTACTCACGTGTACTTGAAAAGCAGTACTCACGCTGGCATATCACCCCTCGCCTCAGATCTTTTTCAGATCCGGAATAACGTGAGGCTCAACCCTGTTTTTTGATTTATCGAGAGGGCCCACGGGGCTCTGGGGAGAACTCACTCCACAGGGCCTCGAAGGTCCAAACTTAATAATCATCTGTAATCCTGCTCGGGGCAAGAGGTTCCGGCATTCAGAGGCGACTTCTTGATCAGAGATGATCGCTGAGCGGATTCTCAATGAATCTCAAGACGGAAGTTGCCAGCCATCCAGTGATCGTGCGATAGGAACCCTTCTGCCGACGCCGTATGCCCTAGGTGAAACCCTCAAGATGGGAGCAGATTGCCGTCTCTTGTGTTCACTGATTTCGATCAGCCGGATGACGCTTCTGACCGATTCTTCAGGGATTCCGAGATCGACAATCTCTTGAAATGAAAGCCTTTGCTCAACCCATCCGGAGAGAATGGCGTCCAATTGTTCATAAGGAGGCAGACTATCCGTATCGACTTGATCCGGGGCGAGTTCCGCAGAAGGGGGTTTATCGAGGGTCGAATCGGGGATGCGGCCCCTGAATTTCTCCAGTCTCGCAATCCCATAGACCTGTTGCTTGGAGAGATCCCCCAGAGGGGCCAATCCGCCACACATGTCACCGTATAGAGTGCAGTATCCCACCGAAAGCTCAGATTTGTTCCCCGTCGCCAAAACCATGGCCCCAGGCATCGAGTTTGCCAAAGTCATCAGAGTGGTCCCCCGGATGCGTGATTGTAGGTTCTCTTGAGCCACGCCCCAATTTCCAGTCCCCAATACCGGTTCCAAACTCGATCTCATCTGAGTGTAGGACTCCTGAATCGAGATCATCTGAAAGTCGATCCCCAATCTTTGGGCGAGATCGACAGCATCTTCCTGACTTCCTATCGACGAATAAGGGCCAGGCATTCCCACTCCCCGAACATGTTCAGAGCCCAATGCCTCCACTGCCAACAAGGCCGCCACTGCGGAATCGATTCCTCCGGACAGGCCTAAAACAGCAGTTTCGTGATGACACTTTTGAAAGAAGTCGGAAATCCCCAGAATTAATGCATCCGCAATCTCCTGCAAAGATTCTTCATCCGTATCTTCTAAGGCAGCTTCTAATCCACTTTTGGCAACTCCCCCGACAAGTGCGACATGAGAACTGAATGAAGGACAGCGCTCGATCGAACCATCGGGATCCATCAAGAAACTACCCCCATCAAAAATCAGTTCGGTATTTCCTCCGACGAGATTGGCCAAGCAGATGGGCACTCCCCATCGTTTGGACTGGGCAGCAAAGACTTGCTCCCTGATCTTTTTCCGACCTGCATGAAAAGGGCTCGCCGAAGGGCTGAGTAAGATCTCGGCTCCTTGTTCGACCAGTTCCTGTCCTGGATCTCGTGAATAGGTGGGTTGCCCACTCAGAGTTGTTGTCCAGAGATCCTCACATATTGCGATTCCCACTTTTTTGCCACGGATGGAATGCACGCTGGCCTCTCCGCCCGGCTCAAAGGTTCGCGCCTCATCGAAGACATCGTATGTAGGTAAGAGGATTTTATCGTGGAATCCCTGAAGTCGCCCCTGATCCAAAATCAGAGCACTGTTGTAAACATCTCTAGAACTTCCTTCGGGAGAGGTTCTCAAACTTCCCAAAATCAAAGCCGGCCCCGATTCCAGATCCTCAGCAATGCGTTGATTCATTTTTTCAACTGAAGAAACAAAATCAGGGCGTGTGACCAAATCCTGAGGCGGATAGCCACATGTTGCTAACTCCGGAAAGAGAACCGTATCGGCTCCCAGATCAGAGGCACGACGAACAGCCTCTAGAATCAGGGTGTAATTCCCTTCGAGATCTCCAACAGTCGTATTGATCTGGGCAATAGCAAGTCGCACGAATTAAACCTAACCCATCATCCGGAATCCACCATCGACATAGATGACTTCACCTGTAATCCCGCTGGCCAAAGGAGAGAGAAGGAATGCTGCGGTGTTACCCACCTCTTCGGTCGTCACACCACGCCCGAGAGCAGCACGCCCTTCGACCTCTGAGAAGATTTCCGAAAAGCCGCTGATACCCCGAGCCGCCAAAGTTTGAATCGGCCCGGCGCTGATCGCATTGACTCGAATATCTCGGGATCCGAGATCAGCAGCGAGGTAACGAACACTGGCTTCGAGACTGGCTTTCGCCACCCCCATGACGTTGTACCCCTTCACGGCTCGCTCAGCTCCCAGATAGGACATGGTCACCATAGAAGAACCGGGGGCCATGCGTTTTGCCGCTTCTCTGGCGAGAAGTGTAAAGCTGTAGGAGCTGACGTCGTGTGCTTTCAAAAAGCCCTCACGACCCGTATCCAAATATTCTTTTTCGAGATCTTCCTTGTCTGCGAAAGCGATCGAATGAACAAGGAAATCAAGCCCGCCCCACTGGTCATCGACCTTCTGAAACAGACTTTCGACGTCCTTCTCATCACACACATCGCAAGAGGTGATGATTTCCCCTTCCACCTTTTCGGCAAGAGGACGGACTCTTCTTTCAAGGCGATCTCCCTGATAGGTAAATCCAAGCCGTGCGCCTGCCGAAGCCATGACCTGAGCGATTCCCCAAGCAATACTTCTGTCATTCGCCACACCGAGAATCAAACCCCGTTTACCTGAGAGTGCATCGCTAAAGGTCATCATCATTTCTCCAACCGAAACTGTGATTTTACCGATTCTGTCATCTTGCAGGATCGGCCTCATGAGAGGAGGTGCAGTTTACCCTCTCAAGGCGAGCATAGGGTAGAAATCACTCGTCATGAACAAGCAAATAGCCCCTGCAGGGTACCCTGCAGGGGCTATTTGAAGCATTGTCAGAAAGTCGCGGTTTACTCCGTCAGGAGACTGACGCTAAAATTTCTGAACTTCCTTCTTCTTTTCCTCAGTACTTTTTTCTTCAGCGCTTTTTTCTTCACTATCAGAAGACGTCATACGCTCTGAGAAAGAGTAGATCTTGAGTCCGTCATCGACGGCGGAAACTCTTCCACCAGTCCATCCGAAGTACTTTCTGAAAATCTCTGATTCCGGGATGTTGGAAGGATCAAACAGGAACAATAAATCTTCATTCTGCCCCAGTTCCGGAGACATCAACGGTAGGAACCCCAACAGAGGACGAAGAACATCCGCTCCTGCTGCCAAGTTCTCCCCAAGGTTTGTGAAAGATAATGACACTCCTTGAGAGGCCATCACTTGCTTCATCACCTTGTTAATTTCCCGGTCTTCCAAGAACTTTTCACCCTCGCCCTGAGAAGTGCGAATCATGTCCTTGAGATCATCCGAACTGAAGCTCAGGACGAACCAGTCATCCGACATCGTCCAAGACGGAGCTAAAGCAGGTCCTTGTCCAGCGAACTCAGGAGGCATATCCCCCAATGGATCGTAGGTCCAGACATCAAGATCCATGAAACTATCCTTCTTGATCATGGATCCCATCATTTCGGGACCTGCAAGAACACCCAAAAGTTTCTCGAAGACCTTTCGGTCCGACATCTTGATCATGAAGTTCCCGTTGCCGCCTTGCCCCATCATCATTTCCATAGGGTTCATGGCCATCGACTTATTTTCCGGGGCAGGAGGAGTGGCGACACAAATAGTGCCCTCCATCGCATCTAACAACTCCATGGGATTAACGCCCATTTGCGCTGCCATCATTTCCATCTGAATATCGAGCATCGCTCGGAACTCGTCAGGAGATTCACCACTCATAGTTGCCGCAATCTCAACGACGTCATCTACGATTGTGTCAAAGTTCAAACGCATAAGTGAAACGCTAGAACTCTTTGCCGAAACAAAACCGGGAATCGAAATATTGCCATTTTCCTTGGGTAAAATAGACAGTATTCCTGGGCGACCGTTCATGGCGAGAATTGAATCGGAACCGCTTCCACCATCTTCCACGTATGATCGAGAAGCGAATCCAGAAATACTCTCGAAACCCAGCGAGGAAATCACCTTACTGATCGACATTCCATCTTCTTCGTCCCCAGAGGGGGTCATCATGTCGAGCATCGGTGTCAGGTTCCACACGGCGTCCATATTCAGGTACGAGGACGACCCACCACGACGAAGATTATTTTGAGCAGCCTTGAAGATTTTCGTAGATCCGAAATTCGCACCGACGGCTGTGTCACCCTCACGAAGATAATTTTCGATCGCCTTCTTACTCGTGCCCACCAGATGGCGAGTCTCCTGTTGACCGATGAACACTCCCGAACCCGGCATTGCTGCCAAACCGTTGAATTCCATCTCGCCGATACTGAAGGCTGTCGGGATTAAACCGACTTTTTCCCCAACCTGCTCCCGAATCAACGTCAGAAGCTCCAAGTGCTGAGGTCCCAAATCGGCCGGCCCATTAAAATCAAGAATGAGGCTGGGCATGGGGAAACCCATATTGGGATCCATCTCGTAACCCAATCCCACAACCAATTGACCTGTATTTTCTGCATACCAGCGCATGGCAAGAGTCTTAAGAAAGTCCAAGCCCTTCTGCTGATCTTCCTCCATCGACATCTCGTTACTGATCATTTTCGAGATTCCGTCAAAGAGACGGTTGCCGATTTCCTGAATACCCGGCTCAGCGATAAACTGGCCAAAGTCAGACTTTCCGCCTTCAGTCTTCATTCCCTGCCAGTCATCGACGGACATCGCAATGACGGTGTATTGTCCTAATTTCTCTACATCTGCTATCGCTCTAGACGGCGTGCTCAAAAGCACCGCAACGGTCAAGAGTAAGAGGCTGAACAGTTTGTTCGCCATAAATATTCCTTTCACTGGAAACCTCATCAAATTTGGACCCGTTCGTTCGTGGGGGAAGGTTGATCACTCCCCGGGTTTTATTTTTTTGGGAGGAGCCAAGTATCTCACACCCGTATTGGGTTGGCTCTCGTCAAAAAGAAATGATTCTCTTCTATCGATAAAGAACTTCACCTGATCCAGAGGGATGGCAAAATTAAGCCCCTCTGATTGAAGAATCTTCATGTTGGTCACTCCTACAACTTCCCCTGCCTCATTGAAGAGAGCTCCCCCGGAGTTACCAGGGTTGATGGGAGTGGTTGTCTGAATATAGCACTGTCCTGCAAAAGAGCGGTAAGGATCGGAAACGATGCCTTCACTGACAGTACGCTCAAATCCACGAGGGGTTCCGACCGCAAACACTTTTTGACTGCGATCGAGGCCATCTGAAGCCGCCATTTTCACAGGCCTGAGTGGATACTTCTCCGCATTTGGAATCCGCAATAGAGCCAAATCCAAAAATGGATTGAGAGCCACAATCTCGACATTCTCGATCTGCTGCTTGCGTGAACCACCTTCAGCATCATCTAAGTAAACTGTCAGTTGAACATCTCTCTGTCCCTCGACCACATGAACATTAGTGATGACCATGCCGTTCTCATTGATGATGAAACCACTACCGAGTCCCCCACCCGCAAGAACCCGAACAACACTCCCACGGGCGATGTTTTCAGCCTCTTCGAGGGGAAGAGGGATCCCTTTACCAGTGGAATAGACCGATCCCGTCGACATCTCCTCTTCAGAAATTTTGTCTGAAGAAACGACATTCATAGATCCAATCGAATTCTTAGGCAAAGACACGATTGTCGGACCTATATCGATAAAGACCTGCTGCCCGGTTTCTTTGACGATTCTCCCTCGAACAAGTGCTCCGCCGACCAATTTCACTTCCACTTGCTGAGACTTTAGGTCCTGTTCAGAAGAAGTACTCTTGTTGGCCACTTGAACCATGGCTTCGAGATGACCCTGTGTACTGACCAAAATGATCACCACCAGTGCCAAGCCCCGACTCAAACTGACAAAATCAGTGAATCTCATATGTTTCATCAGGTATCCCCTTTAACGGTTACGAATGGGCAAACATGAGAACGGACCCAATGGTTCCCTCTCCAGCAGATTTCTCCAGCTGATTTCAACAAGAAGGATCCTTTGAATTTAACGATTCAAGGGTCCGGAATCATAGATTCCAGACTACTATATTGAATCCTTCATAGATCTTCTGCAAGGTCATTGGGGTAACCCTATTTGGGGTTCATCATTTTTCGCCATCTCTTGATATACAGGAGTATTCATGTTCAAGACCCCCTCCCCTGTCTTTAGACCGTCAAGGGTGAAGGTATTTGGCTGTGTCCACATACTTTCCCGTTCCATCATTCTCAACCTCATACTGGCAGTGATTTTCCTATCAGGTCTCTCCAGCCCGCTCAGTGCTCAAAACAAGGACGCCATTGATCGTCTCGGAGATTTCGGATTTTCTGGAATGCAGGTCTTCCGTTTGGGCTCGCAAGGAGGCCCATGGCATCCCGCAGACGTCGATGGAGATGGGGATCTCGATCTTTGTATTTGGCTCGATGACCGAGGCGAACTCGTTCAATTTCTGAGAGATCCCAATTCTGACGGCTTTATCCATGAAGAAGCTGGAAACACTCTGGTCGATCCCGCCGGCTGGACGCGGGCTGAAATTTCGGTGGGCGCACAAGTCGAATCCATCAATTCCGCTGATCTCGATGGAGACGGACATCTCGATCTTGTTCTCTCCTGCCCAGGAGCGAATCGCGTACAAATTTTATGGGGTGCTGAAGGGGGTCAACGCTTTCGGTCATCCGACAAAATTCGACTCGAACGCATCGCGAGAGGATCTCAAACACTTCGAATAGAAACTCAGAAAGACAAACTCCCTATCCTGAGAGTGCTCTCAGAAACCGGTGTCTATGAAATCGAACAAATCGGTCGCAACAACTCTCCAAAAATAAAGACACTTGTAGGTTCCACAACGGGATCAAGGGTACTGATTCATGAAGACGTCACCGAAGATGGATTCCAAGATCTGATCACTATCAGCGGCTCAAATTCAGATCGTCCGTATCTTGTAAGAGTCCGTCCGTCTGCCGGTTCAAATTCATGGTTACCCGAGTCGCTCCTTCAATTGGAAAGCGGTAGATTCCTTCTTCAAGCTCCCAACCTCAACTCTCTAATGAGTGAGGCTACGGGCCCCACTTGGTTCTTTAGTGAGCGAGATCGTCCTGTTATTAAGGGATATCGCATTGAAAGCACTCCCTCCAAAACAGCTCTTTCCGCACCGGAAGTGATTTCTCTTTCAGCAGATGGTCTCGGTAACGGAAGAGTCGCCAAAGGAGATCTCGATGGTGATGGCGATATCGACCTCACCGTCCTAGATACGAAGAATTCTCGACTCATTCCCATTTTCAATGTGGATGGTCAACTGATCCCAGGTAAGCCCTCCCCAACGCTCCAAAAGCCCAAAGACCTCATCGTCCATGAGGGCAAAGTACTGGTCACCAGTAAATCGGACGGTGGCATCGGTATATGTGAACTAGAAGGGGAAGGTTTTTCCTTCCCAGTTCCCGGTGAAACAGATTCCGCTCTCGGCCTCATTTCAGTGGCAGGATTCGCTCCTGAAATCTCTGGAAAAGAAGGATCTCTCGCCCTTTTAACTTTGAACAAAAAAGGAAGAAATTCATACTCCCTTCAATTAGGAGAAGTTGAATTCCCGCTGGATTCACTCGATAGAGAACCTTCGGCTGTCCGTCTCTTCCCAGGAAGTTCTGGAGATTCGATCGTGGTCGTCGAAATCCCCTTTGAATCTCCGATTCTCTTTGCCCTGAGAGAAAACAAATTTCTCCCCATCGTATCTCCCGCAACACTGGAATCCGGGGGGCGAATCCAGAGCCTTGCACCCGGGAAATTGCTCGTCACTAAGGAGAATCGCGGTCGAATCGTTCTCGTCGAAGATTTAACGGCTCGTGTCCTCCGACAAATTGATACTCCAGGAACCTCCGTAAAATTAGTCGGAGCGACTTACCTGAACACCCACTCTCCAGATCCATCAGACAGCGCGACTCTGGCATTCATTGACGAAGGATCATCCATGATTCATCTCGCCAATGAATCCGAAGTTCTCGAATCTTTGGAAGGCCCCTTCAAGAAGATTCGTCAGGTGCTGAATCTAGACGTGGATGGCGACGGCAACGATGAACTGGTCCTATTGAAAAGTGGATCTCTTCTTATCTTGAGAAGATTGGGCAGCAATCTGATTCTGCAGGAAACTTTCTCGCGAAGAGCGCGTAATGAAAATTCGAGAATCACTGCAATGGCCCATGGCGACCTCAATGGAGATGGGATACTCGATCTGGTTGCTGTAGACGGAGCACGGGGAGAACTGGAGATACTGGCAGGGACCGCCGATTCATTTATCCCTGCTCTCGGCTTCCCTGTCTTTGAGAAGAAAACCTTCTCCGGCGGAGGTCGAGGAGTCGAACCTCGTGCCGTCCTCGTCGAGGATCTCGACGGCGATGGTCTCGCTGACGTCTGCCTTCTGATCCATGACCGTTTGGTGATCTACCCTCAAGAAAACATGAATACACAGGAAGATTCACGTTAATGACTCATGAAAAAGACACCGCATCTCCATGGCTTCTTGAAGGTGACCTGCAAGAAACGTCCGGTATTTCCAGAGAACGCCTACTCATCTGTTCCGAGTCCGGAAAAATTCTGGACCGTGGAGATCTGCCGGGAGATCCGGATGTGATCTGGCCCGAGGGCGTAAGGGTTTGCCCCGGGTTCATCGACATCCACGTGCACTGTCGAGATGATCCCAGCGGAGAACATCGATACAAAGAAGATTTTCTGTCCTCGAGCCAGGCCGCGATTCAAGGGGGTGTCGTCCTCATGGGCGATATGCCCAACAATCCCATCCCCCCCAGCAATCAATTGGACTACCAGAAAAAGCGTGACCTGGCGGATGAAGTGGGCCTCATCGATATCGTCCTGCACGGACTGGTGACCCCTGAGGGAGATTGCTTCTCCTCAGAGATCCCTTGGAAGTGCTACTTCGGTCCTAGTGTCGGAGAAATCGACTCCTGGGGAGACCGCGGTGTAACAGCAGTCTTGGAAAATTACCGCGGTCAGCGCGTCACCTTCCATGCAGAAGATCCACCGATGCTCATCGCCGCCCAAGATGCGGAAACTCACGAAAAACGCCGTCCCCCTGAAGCCGAAGTCGCAGCCATCGATACCATCCTCAAGGTTTGTCGAGAGTTGGACATCACTGCTCACATCGCCCACCTTTCCACCGCCGAGGGATTACGCCGAATCGAACAGGCGCGGGCTGAAGGCCAGATCGTGACCACAGAAGTCACACCCCACCATCTCGCGTTTGACATGGAAAACAGACACGAGTGGAAGTGTGGTGAGTGGCTCCAGATGAATCCGCCTCTGAGAACTCCTCACGACCGAGAGGTTTTGATGGAGGGACTTCTCAACGGCAGCATCGAGGTACTGGCTACGGATCACGCACCTCACACTGTGGAAGAGAATCGTCGGGGGATTTCCGGAGTACCCCAACTCGACACCTTCGGAGCCTTCGTCTGTCACCTCGCCAGCGAGGGATTCCCATGGGAGGTCCTCGTGGATCGAGCTTCCACTCGTCCCGCTGAACTCTTCGACCCCTTCACCCAAGGCACCTTTGGCCAGCTCAAGCCTGGAGCAGTGGCATCGCTGACCATCGTTGATACGAGAAGCCCTTGGACGCTCAATAGATCTGAAGTTCAAAGCCGTGCAGGTTGGTCACCCTTTGAAGATCGTCCATTCCCCGGGAAAGTGATAGAGACCGTGATTCGTGGAATCAGACGAGACCCCGCCACCAGTAAAGAGATCCACGTCAAAGGCTGATTTACTATGGATCAGGTTCGATGTCACTGAAGAGATGATTTCACGGAAGAGACCTCGCCTTTTAGGCAAAAAAAAACCGGAGCGAGACATGTTGTCTCGCTCCGGTTTTTTGTGATCACCCAAATCCCGTATTACGGACAGTTGGGATAACTGCTGCAGTCCAATCCATCACTGGTCGGATCTGATCCACAAGTCTCACCGGGTGCCGGCAAGTTTGCAGTCCCGAACAGGTACGTCAGCAATGCGACTCCGTCTGAGATATCCAGCGACCCATCGTCATTGACATCTGTAGCGTCGAGGCAAGAAGGAGTCCCCTCACCATTAAACAGGAAGCCAAGGATTCTCACAGCGTCTGCGATGTTGATGGCACCGTCTTCATTCGGGTCACCCCGTCTGAAAGTGATCGACTCGCAAGCGTCAGGAACCCCGTTTCCATCGGAATCCAGCTCTGAGCCATTGGCAATATCACAACTGTCTGGATTACCGTTGTCGTTGCAATCCGGAGCGGAACCTGAATCCACCTCACACTGATCGATGGCGCCATTGTTATTGCAGTCATCGGCGATACCGAGGTCAATCTCACAGTTATCGAGCAACGTATTACTATTGCAATCATCGCCGGTCCCGTTGATCACTTCGCAGGAATCCGGGAGGTTATCGAAGTCACAATCGACCAAGGTACCGGAGTTGATATCACAGATATCATGAACACCGTTTCCGTCACAATCATTGGTCGCCAACTGGCATGAATCAGGAATCCCATCCGAATCACAATCGGATGCACCTGCTTCGATATCGCAGGAATCTTCGATACCATTTCCATCGCAATCGATCGCAGGAGTCTGACATGAATCAGGGATCGAGTCCCCATCGCAATCGATTTCAATTCCCGCGGCAATATCACAAGCGTCTGGCTCGCCGTTATTATTACAGTCTGCCGTATTGCCGATCGCGCACTCGCATGAATCGACGATGAAGTTCCCATTGGTATCTACGGAATCGATGTTGGCAGGAACAATCTTAAAGATTTCTCCACCATTCCAGTCGCAGATGTATACCTCACCGTAGGCATCTTCACCAAAGCCGGTGACACCAGAGATGGATTGAGACCCGGGAGGGTTCAACTCTGCAGAACGGTTCGTGAATTCTGTGACACTGGACCCGTTCCATAAGAATGACCAAATCGTGCTCGTGCACCAATCGGAGTAAAAGTAAATGCCGTGCATATCAGGCATGGCACAACCTCGATAGACATTTCCACCCGTGATCGAGCAACCCGATCCATGAGAGTAAACTTGTACCGGATCCGTGAGTGCAGCAGAATTACAGGCACACCCGGAGAGCCCGGTGCAACTATTGCCTTCCATGCAACGCCATCCGTAGTTTTCGCCTCCTACGGAAGAAAACGGCTGAATGCTGATCTCTTCCCAGTTGAACTGCCCCACGTCGGCAATGTAGAGATCTCCGTTGTCTCTATCGAACGAGAATCTCCATGGATTACGAAGTCCCGTCGCCCAGATCTCATCCAGAGGAGCACCAGGCCCCACGAATGGATTGTCGGGAGGAATCGCATAAGGAGTTCCCGCATCTACATCCAAACGCAACATTTTCCCCAGACGGGTATTTGGATTCTGACTGTTCCCCTGAGGGTCATTGGCACTTCCGCCATCACCCAAGCCTATGTAGAGGTAACCGTCATTGGGACCGAAGGCGATCATGCCTCCGTTATGGTTCGTGAAGGGTTGATTCTGCGTAAACAGAATCTGGTCCGGACTTCCGTTCGCAACATTTGGATTCGTTGCTGAAACAGAGAAGCGGGCGACGACGGTATCACTGCTGTTGTTCGTGTAATACAGGTAAAAGAAACCGTTGTTCATGTAGTCGGGGTGAAACGCAAGGCCTAGAAGTCCTCGTTCGTCAGCTCCGGAATTTCCTCCCCCAACGATGGAGTTGATATTGAGGAATGGAGTCGTCAACAACGTAGCACTGGCCATGTCGTAAATACGAATAATGCCGGCCTGCTGAACGATGAAGAGACGTTCAAAGTCTCCCTCAGGCGCAGCCACGAGTACGGGTCTAGCGACACCACTGGCAATCCTGCGGGTAGAAAGAGGTGTCGTTCCCGATTCAGCGATCGACACATCCGGAAAAAGCACAAGGATTACCAAAAACGCACACAAAGTACGGACCAAAAATAACGGGGTCCGAAAAGTGTTCGAACTTTCAGAGTTCATCCAACTTCCAATCGATTCTCAGTCACCGTCTCTCCGGTAACCTTGATTTCAGTGGGGTCTTGTTTAGACCTATATTTACAAATTCCAGTGTAACCGAGATATGGGGAAATTCTCGGCCAATCGACGCCATCTATAAGAATGACCTCATGGGAAACCCCGAAAACGACCTAGGGTAATAAATTGCCGTGGAAAGCGACGCAATAATGGACTCTAGGGTCCATTTAGTCCTCGGGTAAATCTCCCTCAAGACCCGCATTTATCGAGATAATTCAGTAATTCTAACGTGAACCGCATCGACCACTTCGTGTGGAGTTGAAGTTCCAGCGGTGATTCCCACATGTTCCACACCCGTGAACCAGGCGGATTCCAACTGATCTTCATTTTCAATGTGATGAGCCGTCACCTGACGTTCGCTACAAACTTCAAGTAATTTTCGGGTGTTCGAAGAGTTGTAGCCGCCCACGACGACCATGACTCCCTGCCCCCTCGCCAGATCGTCGGCCAATTCCTCAACTGCACTTTGGCGGTCCTTGGTCGGCTTGCAGACGGTATCGACAAACTCAACTTCCATTTCAGGAAAACGATTTCTAATCTCGTCGAGGATGCCCCGGGCCTCCGTGATTCTGTGGGTGGTCTGGCAAACGATGCCTATGCGGGCTTTCCCAGCCAACTTTTCGATATCCCCACTGCCACCGACCACCGTGTAATCCTCGAGATCACCCACGATCCCACGAACCTCAACGTGTTTTTCCTGGCCAAAAACAACGGGGTGCCAGCCTTCAGAAACAAGCCTTCTTACAGCGGTATGTACCCTCAGCACCAGAGGACAGGAGGCGTCATAAACAGTGAATCCCCTGTCGGACAGTTTTTCTTTCACACTTTCTGCCGTCCCATGAGCCGTGATCATCACATTTCGAGACTCGATTTCGTCATCGAGTGAATCGACCATCTGGACGCCATGATCCCGTAATTTCTGAACTGTTTGAGGATTATGAACCAGCTGGCCCACGATCGTCAGATCACCCTTAAATGCGGGGTCAAGGGCAGCCTCAATGGCATCCCTAACTCCAAAACAGGTTCCGAGGGCTCTGGCACGTGTGATCTTCATTTCAGGATCTAACTCCGATTCTACATGACTCCAACAAACCTACCGGATGCTTCAAATGATCTGAAGCCGGGATTGGCAAGGTCACGATGACATTCTAACACTCTCCGGAACCCAGATTCGAGTCCTCTCCCGTTTTCGATCAGTCTGAATGATCGATTCTGTTTCGGTTGCATCACCCCGATCTTTCTGGTGGCATCCACTTTCAGGGTGAATCCGGTACTTCAATGTCACCCTGTGGAAAGGGATCTCCGTCCGATGTCATTGAATCCCGATATCCTTGGATCCGCTCGCAGTGTCAAAGCCCCTCGAGGAACAGAGCTCAGCTGCTCGAGCTGGTTGATTGAAGCCCCCCTTCGAATGCTGATGAACAATCTCGATCCCGAGGTTGCAGAAGACCCCGACAATCTCGTCGTCTACGGGGGTTCCGGCAAAGCAGCAAGAACATGGGATTGCTTCGAAGCGATCTGTTCTACTCTCCGCGAAATGGCTCCCGACGAAACATTACTTGTACAAAGTGGTAAACCTGTCGGCGTAGCAAAAACCCATCTTGATGCACCTCGCGTTCTTATCGCTAACTCAAATCTCGTCCCTCGTTGGGGAACCATAGAAGAGTTTCGGAGACTGGAGGCAGAAGGCCTCATCATGTACGGGCAAATGACCGCCGGTTCATGGATCTACATCGGTACCCAGGGAATTCTTCAAGGTACCTATGAAACTTTTGTCGAGGCAGGAAGACAGCACTTCAATGGAGACCTCAAAGGTCGCTGGATTCTCACCGCTGGACTCGGCGGCATGGGAGGGGCCCAACCCCTCGCGGCATCCATCGCCGGTGCGGTATCTCTCAATATCGAAGTCGATCCCGCACGCATCCAACGACGACTCGAAATGAAATACCTCGATGAATCCTTCGAGGATCTCGATGAAGCATTGAATCGCATCAACGAACTATGTGAATCCGGAGAAGCACGCTCTGTAGGAATTCTGGGTAATGCTGCAGAAATAGTGCCTGCGATTCTGGAACGAGGCATCGTTCCAGATATGGTCACTGACCAAACGAGTGCTCACGATGCGCTGGATGGATATATCCCTCACCAGGTCTCCTGTAGTGAGGCTCAGCGACTCCGAGAAGAGGATCCTGACCGATATGAGACTCTTTCCAAAGAATCGATGAGAATCCATTGTGAAGCGATGATCGGCTTGATGAACGCCGGATCGATTTGCTTTGACTATGGTAATAATTTGCGCGGACAAGCCAAGGATGCTGGACTTGAAAATGCATTCGATTACCCCGGCTTTGTCCCTGCCTACGTGAGACCCCTCTTTTGTCAGGGCAAAGGTCCCTTCCGTTGGGTCGCACTCAGTGGAGATCCTGAAGACATCTACAAAACAGACGAAGCCGTCCTCGACCTATTTTCCGATGATGAACATCTCTGTCATTGGATACGAACCGCACGTGAACGAATCCAATTCCAGGGACTGCCTTCCAGAATCTGTTGGCTCGGCTACGGAGAAAGACACCGCCTAGGACTTCGCATCAATGAACTCGTCGCCAGCGGTGAAATCTCTGCTCCTATTGTGATCGGTCGAGATCATCTCGATTGTGGTTCTGTGGCCTCCCCTAATCGGGAAACGGAATCGATGCTGGATGGATCAGATGCCATCGCTGACTGGCCCCTCCTCAACCTCATGCTCAATACAGCCAGCGGAGCCACTTGGGTTTCCCTGCATCACGGAGGCGGAGTCGGAATCGGCAATTCCATTCATGCTGGAATGGTGGTTGTCGCTGATGGAACACCTGAAGCTGCAAAGAGACTTGAGAGAGTCCTGATCAACGATCCCGGAATGGGAATTTTCCGACACGTCGATGCGGGTTATGAAGACGCACGTTCTTTCGCTGATGAAAAGGACGTCTGGATACCCATGAATCGAGACCGACGGCGATGACTTTGAAGCCTATTGATCTCCTCCTCTCAAACGCCAAAAGGGTGGTCTCCGGAAACAAAGGAGTATACGAGGGGTTCTCGATTGCGATCGATTCAGGGAAAATCAAGGCTATCGGACCGGCGAGTGAAATCGCCGGTCTTTTCCATCCTCGGGAAGAGATCGATGCCACAGGCAAACTCATCACTCCCGGATTTGTGGATTCTCATACTCATGTGATCTTTGGTGGCCAGCGTGCTGGGGAATTTGTCCAACGCTGTGCGGGCGCGGACTACGAACAAATAGCAGCCGCAGGTGGCGGAATCAGAGCCTCGGTACGAATGACTCGGGATACGGATCTCGATACTCTCGTTTCAGATGCTCTTCCTCGAATCCAAAGGATGATGGCCTCCGGATCGACAACCATCGAAATCAAGAGTGGATATGGTCTGGATCTCGAAACAGAACTAAAAATGCTTCGGGCCATAGCGATCCTTGCTAAGGATTGTCCTGCTGAAATCGTCCCCACTTTCATGGGCGCTCACGAAACTCCCGATGAGTGGCGTGAAGATCGATCCCGATATATTCAAATGGTCTGCGAAGAAATGATTCCCGCTGTTGCCAGCGAGGGGCTTGCAGAGTTTTGTGATGTCTTTTGTGAACGGGGCGTCTTTAACCCCGAAGAGAGCCAAGCGGTTCTCGAAGCCGGTATCGCCCATGGATTGAAACCAAAGATCCACGCGGACGAAATGGCCGCTTCTGGAGGTTCTCTCGTTGCCGCTCAGGTCGGCGCTATCAGTGCGGATCACCTGATGATGACACCACCAGAAGGTATCGCAGCTCTCAAAGAAGCAGGAGTCGTGGCGACTCTGCTCCCCGGAACCACCTTTTTCTTGTCGAAGCCGACATATGCTCCAGCTCGCAAAATGATCGATGCTGGTCTCGATGTGGCCTTGGCCACGGATAGAAACCCGGGGTCATGCACCATCGAGAGCATGCTCTTCATCATGGGACTTGCCGTCCAGCGTATGAACATGACCCCTTTAGAGGCACTTGAAGCGGCCACTTTGGGGGGCGCGAAAGCATTGGGACGAAGTGAGATCTGCGGATCCATAGACGTTGAGAAAAGAGCGGACCTCATTCTTTGGGATGCTCCTGACGAAGATTTTTTGATTTACGAATTCACTAACGATTTGTCTCGTACAGTATGGGCAGGTGGAAACCGGATTTCCGGGCCTCCAGTCCACAGTTGATCGAAGAGGCACCCCGTGTGCCAATAGGATGGAAAAAGATGTCGCAATTTCTGGATCGTGCTGAACGCGCCATGAAAGATCAGTCCTGGGACGATTATGAAGAAGCCTGGTTGGATGCCATCGAAAGTGGCAATGTCAAGTTTCCTGATTATCTGACCGCCGCCCGCTCTGCTATTGCAAATGGTTGCGAAGAACGTGCCGGACAAATGCTGGAACTCATCTATCAGTCAGGGAACGCTGACACTTTGGTTCCAGAAAAGAAACTCGAATTCATCGAGGCTCTGGCATGCACTCTCCCGAGAAGCGAACCGATGCGGAACCTGCTACTCGATTCATACAAAGATAACTTCGGACACATTGATGGGTTTGATACCTGCGTTAAAAACTCAGGCCTCATGGAAGGAACTCGACCCGGGGATGTGATTCCACTCTTTAAAAGAATGGTTCACTACCAACCCGGCTCCTTCGTCAAACACCGATCCGGATGGGGAGTGGGAGAAGTCAAATCTCTCGACACTAAGACTGAAACCGCCATCGTCGATTTTCAGAAAAAAGAAGGGCACTCCATGAAATTGGAAGCCCTCCCCCAGATCTGTACTCCACTCGATCATGATCACTTTCTTGTCGTCTCATGGAGAAGGCCTGAAGACCTGAAAGAGTTGGCGGAAAAAGAACCGGTCGAACTGATCAAGCTCGCCCTCCGAACCTCCTCAAAACCTTTACCATTGCCACGGGTGAAAGACCTGATTGCAGGAACAGCGATTCCGACCAGCTCGTGGAGTAAATGGTGGACGAAGACCAGAAATGCTCTCAAAAAGGAGCCGCTCATCGGTCAAACCGGCGGCAAGAATAATGAGCTGTATCTGCTAGATACACCTGAAGCCTTGAATACCAGCCTCACACGCAAGTTTAAGGGGCTCTCTCCTTCCGAGTTACTTCAATCGATCAGGGAATCCCTAGTGGAGGTCGGTCCTGATCAAATCTCGGTATTGGAAGAAGGGTTCACCCGTCTCCGAAGAGATGTCGACAGAGGAGATCTACCTCGTTCGGAAAGAGTCTCAGCACTCCTCCTTCTCAGGGAGCATGCTTCCAATGGCCAAGAAGAAATGGCTATCGGCGCACTCGCCATGAAGGAAAAACGTCTCTCCAATCTTCTCAACAATATTACTCGAGAAGATGAGATTAATGAGACGTTGGAAATTCTCATACGACTCAACCCTGAAGAATTCACGAATAACGATTCGGAATTGTTCCTTGAATCAGACGACGTTCTCCGCGAACTTTTGATCACAAAATTCAAAGCAGAAGGCACTATGAATCAAATGCATGATAACTGCATGGATTCACTTCAACAGCCGAGCAAATCGCCCCTCTTGTTCCTGTTCCTCGCGAGACGAGCTGCTGCAGGAAATACCGCAGACTTCCCAATGCTGGAAGGGATTTCCACTTCTGATCTTGTCAGACAGTGCCTATCACTACTCGACAGACTCGCTCTCACTTTGAATACAACCACGGATGATCCTGGTCTGCAAAGAACGGTGAAACGTTTTCGTCAGCACCTCACTGCAAAGCCATTCAACTTACTCAACAAAACTCTCGACAGTTCTAAATCCAATGATGCACGAGCACTCTATGATTTGATTATTAGCTTGCGAACTATCAGTGATGCCAATATTGAAAAGCTGAAAGCCGTCATTCTCAGAAAGTTCCCCAAGGTTCTTTCTGGCCAAAAAGTAGTGAAAGTGGCAGTCTCAAGCAGAGACACCATTTACTCCACCACCTATGGTATGGACAAGGTTCAAAAAGAACTTACAGAGATCCGAAACGAAAAACTGCCTGCGATTTTCAAAGCGATTGGAGATGCAGCAGCGCTGGGAGACCTCAGTGAAAATGCTGAATTCACTTCTGCGATCGAAGAGCGTGAGAACCTGAATAGAAAAGTCCTCGAACTCCAATCAGAACTCGATCGCGCTCAGATCATTGATCCAACCAAGGCGACGACGGACCAGGTCAGTCTCGGCAGTTGTGTGAAGATCTTTAACGTCGGAACTGATTCAGAGGTCACATACTCCATTCTTGGCCCCTGGGATGGTGGCCCCGATGACGGAGTAATCTCATATCTTTCTCCACTTGGAAAAGCTCTTCTTCAAAAACGTGCTGGAGAAGAATTTGAAGTAGAACTTCCCACTGGAACTCAATCCTTCAAGATTCTAGAAATCGCACAGGGACAGATTCCAGTCGCCCGATGAGTTTCAGGAGTCTTGCGACTCCAACTCACGGGAGTCTTGCGACTCCAACTCACGGGAGTCTCCCGAGTCGACTTCGACTCGGGAGACTTCCGGGCCCATGATCTGATCAAGGAGCGTGGTGGCAAATGAGCCCGCTGGCAGCGAGAACTTGATCATCAACCCTTCCTCTCCCTCTTCACCTTTGTGCCAACTGGCTTCAGGATCGCCAACAGAAACTCTCAGCGGCCTTCTCGACCCATCCAGATCAAGACCTCTCACATGAGAGAGCCACGACTCCGCTCTTAATCCTTCTGCTTCCAAAATCGCCATTTCAACATCACCTGCGAGCCCGAGTGGTGGTTTCATCTTTCGACCAAATATCGGTCCTGTGGGAGACACCTCCCCCGCTGCTGCGCGTTCCACCTCTATCTGATGGGCCACGGGATCCAGATCAACATGAAACCTTGATCTTCTTCCCTCTAACTGGCAAATATCACCCGCCCATGGCGAATGATATGCATCAGGAGATCGATCCATTCGTTCGATAAGAACCCAGTTGAAAAGTTCTGACTGATAAGCTGAGTAGTACATTTTCCGAAGCGGTCTAGGAATCCGTCTTGCAGCGGCACGCATATTATCAGGGTGAGAACGCAGCGATTTCAGCATCGCCAACTCTGTGTTTCTTCCCGGGGGCAAAAGCTGCAGAGCTTGTTGAATATCACCAGCGGCGTAAGCGTCCCGGTATTCCTCAACGATGCCTTCACGTGGGGCCAATAGCAAATCGAGGGCCTTGTCAATTTTTCTCCGGAGCAAAGCAGAACCTACTTTTGCGCCATCTCCATGGATGCCAAATCGCTGAGGTCCATAAAAATTGGGAAGCCCATGCAGAGCAATCTTTGAAAGAATCTTAGTGACATCTTCAAGGCAATCTTCACGAGTTTCCCTGATCAGGATTTCAAATCGATTTCCCTCAAGATGCCCCGTACGAATCTTATTTTTGTGTCTCTGGACTTCCTTGACTTCTATCCAATGCTCTTCGACATCTTTAACTTTTGTATCAGAAAGAACAGGGAGAGAAAAAGTCTGTGTAGTGATGGCACGTTTATCTTTGAAACCTGCGAACCCGACATCGTCCGGTGAGACTTCAAATACCCTCGCGAGATGATTTCGAGCTTGAAGTGTAGTTCTGTTTCGCTTCTCTATTGTTATGTAGAGATGCTCTCCAGAACCGCATGGAGTGTAGAGAGGAATCTCTTCCACTCTGAAATCTTCCCAGCGCCGGCGTATCACTCCTCCAGTAGGAAGGATTTCGTTAAAGAGTCGTGGAGGTTTATATCCCTGATCTTTTGTCGTATTCAGGATGAGTCCTGAGCTCGTTTCGCCTGAACTATCTTCATCGCTAGAATGCGGTGTACTCTCAGACATTTTGCTCTCTCTTCCCGGAAAATCGAATGGGGATATATCCCCCCCAGCTTTGGCTTTTCTGCTCTTCACTTTCAATCTGCAGAACAGGTGTTCTATTCAGAAGAAGTTGAGCTTTCAATCACAGACGCCGGGGTACCGCTCACAATGACACCCGATTCCACGTCTGAAGTCACTATCGATCCGGGAAGAATCAATGATCCTGGGCCGACAATTCGCTCAGATAAGACGACAGTACGAGTCCCCAGGTGAACCTCGTCCCCTAATCGCCCCATATCTTCGACCTGACTGCCGGACTCCATGATACAGGCGTCCCCACATCGAGAACCGACACCCATACGACTTCCTGGCAATAAGAGACACCCGTGACCCACACTGACTCCCTCTTCCAAGATAACTCCTTGGTGGATAACGCTACCCGCCCCGATGATGGCACTGTCGTCGACACTTGCACCTTCGGAGATCAGTATCTCTGGAACTATGGACAGCGAATTGAGAAGGCTGAGAGCTTTCCAGCGTTCTTGAGCGGAAGAGATCGCAATTGCGATTTTTGCTGATTGGGCGGCGATCAATTCTTGGAGAGTCTCGGCGGTCCCCCTCCAGAAGTGCATTCCTAGACTAGGGTCTATGGCCTCATTAGAAGGATCTGAAACCTTCCAAGAAACACAACCCACGCACTCTTTTTCGGGATCGGCTTCAAGAACAGAGAGCACACGCCTCAGTTCAGGGCCATTGCCCAGAATTAAAATTTTCGAAATAGCCATTCAACTCAACCCTCGGCTTGATAACGAATCAATCCTTGATATTTCCACACCAAGCGTGCGGATCAGCATGTTTTTATTACATCGTATACATCACTGTCTACTAAATATATCCATCTGTTTTTGCCTTTACACCCACTAATTCGCCATTTCAAGGCCATCCACGAATCCTAGATCCTCAACCTCCCCATCTGCTCCTTCGGCCGCTAATATACCGGTGTTCTCATTGACCTCAGAAAAAGGAAACAGAATGTCTACTATTCCTAATCGTGATCTCGATACCTTTCCTAACCCCCATCCCAATAGGGATTTCGTCATTCATTTCGATTGTCCGGAATTCACATGCCTTTGCCCGCTCACAGGCCAACCTGATTTCGCACGTTTCGAATTGGAGTACATTCCCGACCAGAAATGCGTCGAGAGTAAATCTTTGAAACTGTACTTATGGTCTTATCGAGATGAAGGTGCGTTTCATGAAGCCATCACCAATCAGATTCTCGATGACTTAGTGGCAGCATGTGAACCTCGCTGGTTCAAAGTCACCGGGCATTTTTATGTCCGTGGAGGACTGACACCCACGATCACTGTTGAACATGGAACTCGATCATCAGCCACCCCGGCATAAGGTCTTCGAAGTCCCCGACTTGACATGCGAACATTCGTTCGCCATTGTGTGAAAGCCCCCTAGAAAAGGGGCTTTCATCACTGTCATGAAAATGAACCATGTCCAACACACGAAAAAAGTCGTCACTCAAATCCAAATCCGCGGTTCCTGATTCCAAGACCTCGGACCTCGACTCACCGCGAGGAAACAACACCCGTCAACGAATGCTCGATCTCATTCGTGGTTCCAGTCATAGACCGGCAACCGTCAGGGAGTTAGCGACACAACTGGGTCTCTCTTCACCGGCCTCTGTTCATCGACATCTCAAAAAGCTGGAAGAAGCGGGACTGATCACGCGAGTCTCAGGAGGAGGTTCCCGAAGTTGGTCTCCCGTTATCGAAGATCAGGCAGATTCTCCACGTCCCGACTCGATTCCCGTCGTCGGCAGAATCGCTGCCGGACGCCCCATCGAAAGTTGTCTGGAATCAGGTCAACAACCAGAAGAGTGGATCGATATGCCGCCTTCTGCTTTTGGTCAAAAAGATCATGTCGTCGCACTCACTGTTGAGGGGCACAGCATGCAAGATGCGGGAATACACAATGGCGACCTCGCCATCATTCGAAACCAGCCGACCGTCGAGAATGGAGAGATTGCAGCCATCACCATCGAAGGAGAAGGCACTCTCAAGCGCTGGCGAAAAAAAACCGACGCCAGTCAAGAAACCCGCATCATTCTCGAAGCGGCTCATCCGGATTTCCCCCCCCTCGAACTGAATTCTGAAATGGGATCTATCAAAGTTTTCGGCAAACTCGTCGGACTCGTCCGTCGATTTGATCAAAACAGATGAGCGAAGTTCATGAGGAGATTATCGACGAACCTCTGGAAGAGGTCATCGTTCGATTTCATTCAAACCGTATCGAAATATTATCGATTTTATGGAATCGCCGTCTCCTGAAGGTGGAAAAAAACCATTCCCACTGGATCGACAGATCTCTTCAACCGCCCCTGCACGGATTTACGGTTGAGGTTGATACTGGAGACATCCTCGAACTCGCCTATCAAGAAGCCCAAGCCGGCTGGCGCATTGAACGACTCTTTCTTCAATAGTTGGACGGGGCACCTCATCGAGAAGTCCAGTACGGCTTCTTCTACTTCCCAGCCTTAAAGCGATCATCGATATCGTGAAATTCGCCTCCGTTATCGGTGGCCAAGCCTTCTAAGAACTGCCTGTTTTTACCCGAAAGAGAACCCAAAGACAGCACATGGATTTTGACCTGTCCCCATCGATTCCAACGCCGGACATGCCAACGGATACGATCGCCGTCATGAATAAATCCCTCCGTCGCTGCGCCTTCAGTGAGCAATATGATGGTATCGATGCCGGGTTCGAACAAAGCGAAACGCAAGGGTGAATACAGGTTCCCTCTTGCGGCACCGGGCCCCTGGGGAACTCCCTGATCTTTTATTTTCTGGCTGACGGACTGGATGCAACGTGACAACAATTGAGGTGCTGAGAGTACGGGGATCCTCTGGCTGGCAAAAAAGACGACCTGTATCAGAGCATTTCCTGGTAAAGATCCCAAAACCTTGAGCAGTTCAGATTTCGCCACCTCGATACGACGAAGACCGTCTCCATCAAAAGATCCATCCAAAGTTCTCGACATTCCACCCGAGACATCCGAGACAAAAACAATATGACGAGAATCGATGGGTATCCCATGATATTCGACGACCCTTGTCTGTCCTTGTTCTTCTGAATCCCCGGCCCCATCTCCTCTTTCAGATTCAGGCGACTCTTTTTCGCCTTCCCCCGCAATCCAATCGGGTCCTCGACTGCGCCACCAAGAATCCCAAGCCACGACACTCTTTCCGAGATCGGATATTCCTGTCAAACCTTCGAGAGTCAGCATACAACTCTCCTGAAAGCGCTGATCGAGTTCTCCTGCCAGAGATATCAACTCTTCGATAAAGGGCGCTCTTTCACTTCTCGCGAGTAGACTCCCTTGTTGTGACAAGACTTGAAAAGCGCCTCTTCGAAGGCGTGCTCCCCAATATCCCTGACGATCTTTGACCCCCTCCCTGACCATTTCCATACTGCGCTCAACGGCTGCAGCAGGATCCACTTCGGCCAGAGCTTGGAGACTGGCAAGCCTTAAAGAGAGTGACTTCTTCTCTTGCCAGGCTTTGTCGATCACTTTCAAGGATGCGTCTCCCGTCAATTTCGCGAGGACACGAATCGCTTCACCACGGACCCACCAGGATTTATCCCTCTGAGCCATTTTCTCTATCACTTGAATTGTTTTCTTGGGCAAAGTTTGAGAGTCAAAATTCCCCAATGCAGAGACCGCTAACTCCCGGGCGGTATCACTCGATTTACGAGAAGACACGATTCCCAGGAGGAAGGGATGCGATCCTGTGACCGGATGCCGATGTAGAATTTCGGCCAGCTGGATTTCGATACGATCTTTCTTTCCGGGATCTCCTTTTTGTAAAGGACTGCGATTCCAAGACTCGAGTAAAGAGAGCATCTCTTCAGAAGAAAGATCGACCAAGAGTTTGAAAACCGCATCCCGTACCCTCCCTGAAGCATCTCCTAACAACGGAAAAACAGGGAGATACTTTTTATTTTGCACTGCGGATTGAACTTCTTTACGAGCCGCTGTCGCCGCATCGCTTTGCCGGCGGACAGAGCGCTCACTGTCGATCACTTCCTTGGGAAAATCAGGCTTTTGGGCCTCTAAGGTATTCAAAGATGTCAGCGCAAAAGCAAAGAAGAGAGCAAAGAAGAGAGCGAAGGTCACTCGAGCAATTTTGATCTCCGAGCCGTCGCCACTCTGAAGAAAAAGATGCCCATTTCTCGACGCTGAAATCAAGCTCGGCTGAACTTGCAGGAGTTCTGTCATGTGGGACATCCCAATTCCGTTCAAATTACCGTTCAAATTACCGTTCAAATTACCGTTCAAAAATTTCGTTCACACGAGACAACCGGTCGTGGAGACTAGTAGTGGTAGATTTGATACTGATACGAATGTTAAAAGAACTACAGCAGATCACCAGTTCTGATTTTGTCCGAATCTGGTCTCTGATTCGCATATCAACCCTCAACACGTCACCGGGAAGGTCCATCCAACATGTCTCAGGGGAAACAATCGCACCTAAAATGGGCGATCTTGCTAGGGATCACTCCCCTGCTCTGCGGCTGCTCCAGTGCATTCAAAAGAGATGTCACCGACTGCTTTCGCGCCAAAGTGGGAGTGGGCGTGGGTCTCTACGCAGAAGCAGAGGTGACCTCACTGATCCAGCCCGCCGTAGGATTTGGAGACGGGTCGATCACTCGAATGAGTACCGTGGGTTGGGACCCTCGTCCGGGACAACCCGCAGGAATGCTTCGAACAGCGGCTTTTCCAACTCTGCTACTTGGATTTCCTTTCTATGAATCACCCTGGCCAGAGTCGACTCCTGAGGAAGAATTCGAAAATCGAAAGCGCGGCTTACTCGGAGCTCTCATATTGATGGGGAACCATTATGTTGAGGGAGAGAGTTGCTCCTTGTTCGGCCTCCACGAACAAATTCCCAATCCGCTGCTGAGTCAGGCTCCATCTTTGCAACAATTGACACCTCTACAGCGAAGAAGTAGGGACTCATGGATCGCCATCTCTGGCACTCTGGTACTGCTCAATGTCGATCTCGGCGTCAATCCCCTCGAAATTCTGGATATGCTAGGGTCATTACTAGGTTTGGATCTTTTGTCAGATGATGAGAGACTGAATGGGGAGATGATTACAGTCCCCTGATTGAACAGGAGTCATGATCCATGAATGAACTGAGCACCTTCGCTGAAAAGTTAGTTCCCTGGTTGATCGCTTTCTTACCAGGCCTGTTCATTATTGCCTATGGCAAGGTTCGATGGGGCCTGCTACTGATCGGCTCCATCATTGCATTTGATCCCAAACTCGTAGGGATCCCCGAGGTCTTCACTTGGGATGCTCAGGGAGTTTACCTCGTCTCCTTTGCCCTCTTCACCTTGTTCGCGCTCGTACCACCCTTGCGTGCTGTCATCTTGAGCAAGCCGGCGATGATCGCAGTAAAAAGTGTCCTTCCTCCCATCAGTGAGACTGAAAAGGAAGCCCTCGAAGGTGGAACTGTCGGTTGGGATGGCGAACTCTTCAGTGGTAGCCCTGACTGGCATACCTATCTTGGACAAGGGACCTCCGAGTTATCACCTCGTGAGCAAGAGTTCATCGACGGTCCCCTCGCCCAACTCGCTTCTATGGTCGACTGTTGGCGTGACCGCCAAGAGGGCGCCATATCCGAAGAAACTTTTCAGTTCCTTTGCGACAATGGATTTTTTGGCCTGATCATTCCTCAGGAATATGGTGGGCTTGGATTCTCCGCGACCGCCATATCAACCATCATTTCCAAGGCGGCCACCGTCAGTAATGCTCTCGCGATTACCATCATGGTTCCAAACTCGTTGGGCCCTGGCGAACTCCTCCTTCATTATGGAACCGACCAACAAAAGAAAACTCTTCTCCCCAAATTGGCAAAAGGCCAAGAGATTCCTTGCTTTGCTCTCACCGAACCCGGTGCGGGATCAGATGCTGCTGGATCGATGTCTTCCCATGGTGTCATTGTCGAGGAAGAAGTGAACGGCCAGAAAGTACTGGGAATGCGGATTCACTGGGAAAAGAGATACATCACTCTTGCTCCTAGAGCGTCACTGATCGGTGTGGCTTTCAGGCTCTATGATCCTGAACGCCTATTGGGTGGTAAGGAAGACCTCGGTATCACCTGTGCTCTCATCCCTTCTGATACACCCGGCGTCGATTCTGGCGAGAGACACGACCCCCTCGGCGTCCCCTTCCTCAATGGCCCGACTCGCGGACGGGACGTATTTGCCTCACTCGACACCGTCATCGGTGGACGCGAAGGCTGTGGTAAAGGCTGGACCATGCTGATGCAGTGCCTCTCTGCGGGTCGAGGCATCATGCTTCCTTCGAGTTCGACCGGAGGAGCCCAGTTGTCCCTACGAGTGGCTGGAGCACACGCTTCTGTTCGAGAACAATTCGGCATGCCGATCGGGAAGTTTGAGGGCGTTCAAGAGCCCTTAGTTCGCTCTGCCGCTCATGTCTATTCACTGGATGCCTTGAGGCTATCGACCACTCTTGCTGTCGATAGCGGCGAAAAACCTGCCGTTCTCAGTGCAGTGGCAAAAGCCTACGCGACCGAACGCCTGCGTGACGTCGTCAATGACTGCATGGACGTCGTCGCAGGAAATGCGATATGTCGCGGTCCTCGCAATGAAATGGCCAATGCATACTCCACCGTTCCCGTGGGGATTACGGTAGAGGGCGCCAATATTCTGACCCGAACGCTGATCATCTTTGGTCAGGGAGCGGTGCGCTGTCACCCCTTCGTTCAGCAGGAATTGGCCGCAGTTGAATCCGGAAATCTTCGCGATTTTGATAAAGCCTTCTGGGGTCATGTCGGATTCGTGAAATCTAATGGAGTCAGAACATTGCTCCATCGCATCACAGGAGCAAGATTCGCCAGTAAACACTTCACCGGTTCTATCGGAAGAAGTCATCAACGTCTCACAGCTCTCTCCAGTGCCTTTGCTTTATGCACAGACGCAGCGATGGGGACTCTTGGAGGATCTCTCAAACGAAAAGAACACCTGACCGGGCGTTTGGCAGATGCTCTGACTTGGATGGTTGTCGGATCAGTCACACTCAAGAAATTCCAAGACGAGGGTCGTTTGGCAAGAGACAAAGACCTTGTCGATTACTTGTTGCAAACCTGTGTTCAGAATACGGAAGAAGCAATGGGAGGATTCCTTGCGAATCTGCCCCTTCGCCCAGCAGCATGGGGACTCCGCCTTCTCGGTGTCCCTGGAGGACGTCGAAGCAACGGGCCGTCCGACAAACTCGCTGACCGCATCGGAGAACAGCTCCTCGACGGTAAAGATCTCTGGGTCTCATTAACGAATAATGTCCTCACCCGTCCGAACTCTTCACCAGGACTCTGGATGCTCGAAGATGCGCTTCAAAAAGTTGTAAAAGCACAACCGGATAAAAAAGCTCTGAAGGACGCGGTCCGAAAAGGAATACTTCCGAAGGGCCCACTCCCCTCTCTGATCGAAAAGGGAGTCGAAGCTGGAGTGATCGACGCAGAAGGTGCTATTCGATTACACGCCGCTGAACAAGCGCGCCAAGAAGCCATCACTGTAGATCACTTCCCGGCAGGAGTTGCCCCCGCGAGTTCCCAAGAAGTCACGAATGGACTCTTGAATTCGAGTGGACGTAAAAAACTCTAATCAGAACTTCGGGATTATTGATCCGTTTCTGAAGTGATATCTGATTCAGGTTTTCCTCCCGGCAAGAACCGATGAAGCGCGGGGAGAAGCAACAGCGCGCCGATCATGTTCCCGGCAAACATGAAACTCAGCAATACGCCCATGTCTGCCTGAAGCTTAAGGTCAGAGAAGATCCAAGTTGCAACACCGATAGCCAATGTTAAACCGGTGACGAGAACGGCATTCCCTGAGCGCCTGAGGGCTTGGAGATAACTCTCTCCTAATGAGTGACCGGACCTTCTTGCAATCAACAGTTGATGCGTCAGGTATATTCCGTAGTCAACTCCGATTCCCACTCCCAGAGCCGTCACGGGCAAGGTTGAAACCTTCAGCCCGATTCCCAATGCGACCATCAATGAGTAACACAAGACACTCACGAGACAGAGCGGTAACACCACACAAAGAGTTGCCCGAATAGACCTAAAGGCGAAGAGTCCTAGCACGATGACGACACCATAGATGGTCAACAACATGCGCATTTGGGCGGCTGAAACGACTTCATTCGTCGCTGCCATGACACCCACATTGCCAGTTGCCAACAAGAACCTAGCGGTTCCTTCAATCCCAAACTCCCGATCAAAATCTTCGACAGCAGCGGTCACTCTCTTGATCGTCTCGGCTTTATGGTCTTCAGTGAAAATCATAACGGGAAGCACACTGGCGTCCGAGTTCAGTAATCCTGTCGAGGTTTCGATACTCGACAAGGACTGCATCAGAACATCTTGGTTTCTCGGCAGTTCTCTCCATACAGGAGAACCTTCACTCCATGCAGCCGCGAGAATACGCGCAGCCTGCGGGAGGGAGATCGTCGAACGAACACCTTCGACGTGAGAGATTCTCCATTGGAACTCATCGATCAAATCCATCACGTCATGATCGATACTTCCATCCGGATGAGATTCGACGATGACCGTCATCAAATCCACACCTATTGAGAATGAGTCCGCAATGGTGACAGAGTCTACATTGTAACGAGATCCTGGACGAAGCTCTGGCAAGCCCTTATCGGCGTCTCCGATGATGACACGTGTCGAAGAATCATAGGCGAGCATTCCTCCGGTCAGAGCCAGCATCACCAGTAAAAATGCAACTCTGGGTTTCGTCGCAAGGTTTATACGTGCCCAAAGTCCTTCACGAACGGGCATCGGTTGCGAGAGTCGTTGAACAAGTTTTTCGTCTTGAGCCATCCTTGCCAACAAAATCGGCAGCAGCATGAAACCGGTTCCAAAGATCAACACCACGCCTATAGCAGACATCACTGCTAAGTCTTGAATCACCTGAATCGGAATAAACAGAAGGGTCAAAAACCCTACGGAATCACTGAGAAGCGCAACGACTCCAGGAACAAATAACTGGCCAAATGCTTTCTTTGACGCCTCCGCTGGAAGACTTCCCTGACTTAAAGCCGAGGAGAATGCCCCTACCATTTGAACGCCATGCGACATGGCGATGGCGAAGATCAGGAATGGAACAAGGATCGACATAGGATCGAGACCATACCCGAGTGTCGTTACCCCACCCATTGTCCAGACAACGGCCAACAAAGAGGACAATAAAGGGAAGAGTGTCAACTTCCATGAACGGGTAAACCCTCGTACGAAGAGGGCCGTCACAGCAAGGGCTATGAGGAAGAAGGCTGCTACTTGAGCGGCTCCAGAAGCGATATCGTGTACCGCTTTCGAAAACCCGATCATATGAATGTCCACTTTGTCATCGACAAAGGGATCACGAATCATTTCTTCGAGAAGACGCCCGACCTCAATAGGGTCAGGAGCTTCTTTTGTATTTGGATCCATCTCCACCAAAGTCGCAGTGACCATGGCAGCAGAAAAGTCATTGGCAACGAGTCGACCAACCTGACCTGATTGGAGAGCATTTTCTCTGACCAGTTCAGCCATCTCCTCAGTAGGCTTCCAATCGGCGGGCACCACATTTCCGCCCTCAAAGCCTCCCTCAACGATTCTTACAAACCGAACGTTAGGGGTGAAGATCGAGGTGATAGAAGAGCGATCCACCCCTGGCACAGATCCAAGGGCTCGGGTGACTTTATTCAACTTTTCAAGAGAGTCCGGATTAAAGAGATTTCCATCCCTGTCCCTGACAGCGATCAGTAATCTGTTGGCTCCACCGAATTGAGATTGATATTCCCTGAAAACATCCATCCAAGGATGATCTTTGGGGAGTTGTTTTTCAAAGCCGGCATCGATGGCGAGACGAGTCGCCTGAAAGGTCAGGAAGACTGTGAGCAAGGCGAGGAGTATGAGGACTTGTCGGCTACGACCAAACAACCATGATTCGAGCAAAGATCTCATCGAGGGCCTCCCTGCTCTGTCGAAGTATCGGTATCAGGAGTCGTCTCTAAAGAATCGAATCCTTTTTCACCGAGTCCGAGAACTCTCCCTGCCGGCAGGAGAAGTGGTTTCGAGAGTAATCTCCTTCGATCCTTCTTCGGCTTCATCTGGGACCATTCTCCGCTTTGTGCTGACCGAATCAGGACCACACCCTCTGCTCCAACGACCACAGTCGTGCCGTCTCCCAGAAAACAGCCCCCGAAGAGAGTGGCTTCAGAAGGCTGATCGACCTGAGTCCATTCACCCGGTCGCCCTTCCCAAAGGTTGCCCCTCAAGCCCATCAAGGTCCAACGATCTTCTGTAACAAGAATATCGAAGAGTGTTCCTTCATAAGGGCTTTCCAGCGCCGACCAGGTTTCTCCCCCGTCTTTACTGCTGAGAACAGAGCCGAATTCTCCTGCTGCCACAATTTCGTCACCCGTCAACTTCAACGAATAGAGATGCGGTCCTTCTTCGTTCACCTCACCTTTACTCCAGCTCTTTCCGCCGTCCCGAGTGACCATCACCAGACCAAAGGCCCCCGCAGCCACGACGTGTTCATTCCCCAAATCAACCACCGAGAAAAGTGCCTGATCGGCTTCAGGATCGTGATGAACTTTTTCCCATGTATCACCAAAGTCTCTGGATCGTAAAACCAATCCTTCATGACCTACAGCAAAGGCAGTCCCATCGGAACTCAAGGTGACGTCGCAAATCATTCGTCGTGAGGGAACAGGCACTTGCTGAAACTGCTCACCCCCATCAGAGGAAACCAAAATGACTCCGCGATCACCGACAAGAATGACTCTCTGACCACTGACGGCTCCAGATAGATATAGAGCGGTGTCAAACTTATCGGGGGAAAGAAGAAATGCTGAATCCGGAAGAGAAGTCTTTGGATTGTCCTTCTGAGGAGACTGGGCTTCTGCGAGAAGAACTTCGTGACCGATCCGGTCTGAAGTTTCTCCAAACCAGCGAATGACTGCCACCGACAGGAGGATCCCGAAAATGAAGAATATTACTATTCCTCGACCCTTCACGGATCGAATGGGTCCCGGCGAATATCTTTCTGCAGACAAGGTTCACCTCTTCTTGGATCAAGATCTCGTTCGCCTTACAGCTCCTAGAAAATTGCCCCGAGCACAAGTTTGGCGGTGCTTCTTTAACGCGGGCTTCTTTATTCAGGAGTGCATCGATAACAAAACATCAGGAAGTGGACATGGGATCGGGCGAGAGGATTTCATCCTCTCGCCCGATCCCTACTCACAATTGCCCTAAAGGATCTACCTCTTACCGCGCCTCGAAAGAGAAGCCGCTGAGAAATCACTGTCCTTCAAGTCTGAAACCCACTTCTCCACATTCCCCTTGGCATTGAAACCAATGGTAAGGTAACGACCATTATCAAGGTCATAGTGGGAGAGAAGAGTGTCGTAGAGAGCCGGCAGATCATAATAAATGATCGGATATGCCTCTGAGACTCTCCAAATATTGTCGGAGTTATCATACTGATCAATCACAAGTGCCTGCCATGAATCCTCATCGAAGAAGAAGGTTCTTCTCTTGTAGAGGTGACTGGTCCCATCTTTAACGACAGCGTCGACTTCCCAAACACGGTGCTTCTCGTAGCGAAGCATATCCGGATTCAAGTGACCGGCCTCGATCAGGTTCTTCGGATCGACCTCTGCATTGTGAGCCTTATAGCAATTGTATGGCACCAGTAGCTCTCTGCGTCCGACCAACTTCCAGTCGTAACGCTCGGGGCTTCCATTAAACATATCGAACTGGTCATTGGTTCTCTGACCGTCACTGGCTGTCCCTGGGTTATCAAAGGAAACCTGAGGAGCACGACGCACTCTTCTCAACCCCTTGTTGTAAACCCATGCTTTTCTCGGGTCTGAGGTCTGATCAAGAGTTTCATGGACATGCAACTTGGTTCCAGCCAGACGCGGAGGCCCGGTGACTCCCTGATAGAACTTTGCCAAAATGTTTTTTGCGGATTCCGAAGTCATTCCCTCAGCATTATAGCGGTAAAGAACTTCCTCTTCGATGGTCACCATCGTGTGACGGCCATCCGCGATCGGAGCGACCTGCCCCACTGTTCTGCGTGTGGACTTTCCACGATAACGCAAAAGATGGTTCCATATTCCGTGAAGACCTTCGGTAGGGACTGGGAATGGAGAAGTTCGGCGACAATCTTTTACGCCGTTTCCTTCATCCGTGAGAGAAGCGGTCGTCGCGTTCTCTTTGGCAGCCGCATAGATATCTTCAGGGTATGCCGCAGTGCGTCTCGTCTGGTAGACGTTCAGCTTCCAAGTGTCGGGATAACGCTGAAGCATTGCCAATTGCCCTGGGGACAATATGTCCTTGTACTTGTCTGCATTCTCTGCGGTGACCGTGTAAAGAACCTTGTCGCCAGGGAAGGGATCGGCGTAGTGATCTCCAGATTTCCAACCCGCGACAGGCTGGGTCAATCCACCGGTCCATGCAGGGATGGATCCATCTTTGTTCGCGCCCTGGATGGCACCCATCGCCGTTAAATCTTCACCTAAACGCTCAGCCCCATTTTGAATGGGGGCTTCTCCTGCTGCTAACATGAACAATGCCGAAAGCAGTAGCAGAGTCGTGATCAAAGTTTTATTCAACATATATACTCTCCTCCTAGAAGGAATAACTCGCTGTGAGTGACATGAAATCGCGGTCGGTCAGAAGGTTGTAACGTCCCCCACCGAAACTATTGGAGTAAGCAAGACGCACATCCCAAAGACCTAGAGCTCCCGTACCGACGGAGAGACTGACGGTCTTCCTACCCTCGATAAAGTTCGCTACTGGAACCGGTGATGTACCTTTGAAGTCATGGTAGTAAGCCACCTGCGGAACAAGAGGCAAAGGTCCAAAGAAGTTGTAGTAGGTTCCTCTGGAGAGCAGACGATATCCCATCGACAATCGATCCGGGAAAGCATCGATAGATTCGGTACCGGGCTGAATCCCCAATGAAGTAAAGATCGGATTTCCAGAAGTGTAAGTACCGACGGCTTCGTATCGAAAATCTTCTTGGTCCTCAAACTCATTGACGAACGTCGCTCCAAATTCACCCACTAGGGCCACTTGGTCAGCTCCAAAGAGACCCACGAACAATCGGCTCAGGGAGAACTGTGCTTGGGCAACATCCTTGCGCACATATCCCGTAACCTTATCTCCGTAATCAAAGGTCCCTAACTGATTCTGTCCGAATACAGCGTTGAGAGGCGAAAGTGAAGCCAAGAGGATTTCCACGTCATCGACCTGCAACGGTTGGTCGAGGTGCAGAGAAGTTTCACCCTGAATCGCCCACCCTGTCATACCGAGGTCCGAGTTGAAGCTGACTCCCAAAGTCGAAATATCTTCGGGGAACTCGAGGAAGAATTCCGCAGAACCTCCGTAGTCTCCCGCAGCCACTCCGGCTGGAGTTCCGGTCACGGAACTGATCAACGGCAGACGACTGTGCAACTGTGTGTAGTAAAAACCAACTTCAGTCCCCCCGAAGAGATCACTGTCCCAGCGCGCTGACAGTCCATACTGGCCACTATCACTCGCTTCACGGTCACCGGATCTTGTCACCCCAACACCTACGGGAGCGTTGTATCCCGGTGTGGCAGGTCCAGGCGGTGTATCGATGACACCGGGATCCACTCCGAAACCGAGAAGAACAACATTGCCTCCAGGTGATGCGATATCACTGGTGCTAAAGAAGGTGCCGTAAGGCTCAAGACGGGTTTTTCTCCAGCCCAACTGGTAGAAGCCTTGAAGAGAAACCACGTCGTTCAATTGGTAATCGAACTTCAAGGCCGGAATAGGAACGAGGGCTTCCTTGATTTCCGAGCCTGCGGCTCTGAGCTTCGAGACATCCACTGGGTTGACGGTATTCAGACCATTTTGAATGAAGGTACTCTCACCCCAGTTGATCACCTGCGATCCCAAGGTCAGCAATACGGGCTCATCTCCCAGGTCAAAATCTCGACGCACCCAAGCGTCCAGAAGAACGGCATTGCGTCCCGCAAACCGTTCGGAGCTTCCGGTCAGAGGCTGACGCCCCTCTTGCAAGACTTTCCCCTCTGAGATAGCGAAATCCCTGAAGTAAAATCCGCGAACGAAAAACTCGTACTCTTCGTAATCAACGGAGATCTCATGAAGAATCTTGAAGTTCTTGGAGAAGAAGTCGCCGTTGTCGTAGTTCAGGTTTCCGTCATCACCATTGAGCGAATAGGCGGTTCCGCCATTTGTAGTTCCAATGATGGATTGATCTCTATCAGAGACTCTCCATGAGAAACCCATCGTCGCTGTGGTATCAAACTGTCCGGTCACTCGTCCATTCATCAGATCAAAATCTATCGCCTGTGCGCTACCTGGTAATACGGTAACGAGTATGAGCAATGCCAATTGATAGGTGATTCTACTCAATGACGGATGCGGGAATCGGGGTCCTCGCATATGGCGTACCTCCTTAGTCTATCCAAATCAGACTCTGCCAAAACTATCAGCAGGTCCAGAAGTCTAATTGTGATTCGCATGAAGAATCTCATACGAACGAAACTCTCGTCTTGCCTCGGATTTATTCCGAAGAACACAGCACTCGAAAAAGTGATGACTGACGAGCCATCGTCTTCCTTGGGGGAATGTTTTACCGAGGAAAAACCCCGATCATTTCCGAAGATCAGATGGAACATCTGACAGAGGAAAATTTGACACCACCCGCAGGAACTTCCGGGGCGACGCATCCTGATGCTCTCTCCCCCTCACGATCAGGGGAAGATACGGGATTAAAGGGGGTTTAGACAAGGGGACACCTTCCCCAGATTCGAAGATAACATTAACATTTCCTCCGGCAGACCTCACAAGGTCGCAGAATCCGGCTATCACTGGACAGCAACGCATGTCCCGTGTGCGATGCGAAAGACTTACTTTTTTGGAGAGGATGCCCAAACAATGGATTCAAGTGAAGATTACTGGCCCATAAAGATCCCCCTCAGGGTCACTTGGGGAGATATGGACGCCCTCGGTCACGTCAATAACACACGTTTTATAGGCTGGTTCGAGGAGACTCGATTTGAGGCTTTCCAGAGGATGGGTTGCGGGTCCCTCGGGCCAGAGAGTTTTTCAGGTCCGATTCTCGCGAAGGTAGAATGTATCTTCAGAGCTCCTGTGGTCTTCCCAGAGGAATTGGTCTCCTTCATACGAGTCGGTGATATCGGGGAAGATCGCTACACTCTCGAACACCGTATCGACTCATTGACACACCAACGCATCGTCGCTCTCGGATCATCTCGAATCGTCGAGGTCGAATACGCCAGCGGAAAAAAAATCCCGCTGGCCGACGGAGTACGAGCCGCTCTGAAAGAGTTCTCTCAGCAACCTTGAACTCACGCTGTAAAAGGCGAGTCCGGAGTGTCGACAAAAAGATCGGGCATCGGTGGAACGTTGGGATCGGTATCGTACCCAGAAAGATCAGTGATCCCCACTCGTGCCAATATTTCCTCATCGATGAAGAACTCACCTGTACAAGTCTTCGGGTCCTGACTGACCAAAGCATGCAGTGCATCTGCCATGATCTCTGGCTTTCGGGTCGCTCTTCGATCCAGCCCTGGAATCATTCGAAGAGCTTCCGTATCAATCACTGTTTTGGGCCACAAACCGTTGACCGCGATTCCTACAGAACGAAATTCTTCACTCATTCCCAGGACACACAGACTCATACCGTATTTTGAAATCGTATAAGCCGTATGACGAGCAAACCAAACCGGTTTCATGGAGAGAGGTGGAGACAGATTCACAACATGTCCCCCATTTCCATCTGGCGAGGTCATCGCTGGAAGTGCCGCCCGAGTCAACGTGTAGGTTCCCCTCACATTCACGTCGAACATCAGATCCACACGCTTCATGGGAGTTGCGGAGACAGGGGTCAGATTGATCGCACTCGCATTATTGACCAGAACATCGATTCTTCCGAACTCGGCCACAGCCTGCTGAACAGCAGCGTCCACCTGATCGTCGTCTCGGATATCCATCTTTACGGCGAGCGCTTCACCACCGGCAGATCGAACCTCTTCGGCTGTCTCATGAATCGTGCCCGGAAGTTGAGGATGAGGATCCACCGTCTTTGCCGCGATGACGACCCGTGCGCCATCCTTGGCAGCTCTTAAGGCGATGGACTTACCGATCCCTCGGCTGCCACCGGAGATAAAGACCACTTTGCCCGCAAGTTGAGGTTGATTGGCTTCACTCATTCAATTTTCTCCCATCGAAGATCTGTAATCGGGTCTTCTTTTTTCGAGGAACGCACGAACACCTTCCGGGAATTCGTGACCTCCTGCGCATTCACTAAAGGATCGGGCTTCCGCCTCGAGAGCATCTGTCAAATCATACTGGGGTGACCGTAAGAGTCTCCGTGTTCTCGCCAAAGCTTTCGCCGGACCATCCGCTAGTTGCTCACACCACTGTCTCGTCGCCGCTTCTAACTCTTCAGTGGGAACAGCACGCGAGAACAATCCCCAATCGACGGCAGTTTCTCCGTTGATTCTTTCATTGAGCAAAGCCAATTGCATCGCTCTCTGACGCCCGACACGACGGAGCAATTGAAATGTCGATCCTCCATCGGGGCTCGTACCGATTCCGCTGTAAGCCAACGTTACTTTGCAATCACTGGCACACATCACCAGGTCGCAAGCGGTCGCCAAACTCAGGCCAAAACCGGCGCAAGCGCCATGAACCTGCGCAACAACAGGGAATTCCATGGCGTCGATCAGTTGAATACTCTCATGAACCTTACGTATCTCCTCAAGCACCACTTCTTGGCGACGCTGGGGATCCGGTTCGGCTTCGAACATTCCGGCGAACCAGCGGAGGTCGCCCCCGGCCATGAAGCCGCGGCCTTGCCCCTTGATTCGTAATACACGCACCGCCGAATCTTCAGAGATTTCCCTCAGAACGATGGCCAACTCAGAAACCATGGTGCCATTCAGGCTATTCATCGTTTCGGGCCGATCGAGAATCAGGGTTTCTATCCCCTTTTCGTCGACCCCCTCCCTGCACAGAACTTCCACGTCCACTCTCCCTCTTCCCCGGTTATTCGCAAAACCGGTCTTCAAATAGCTGAATATCGCAGTTATAGGGCATATTGAGGGGATGGACCTTCCAGAACAAGTGACCACAACAAGGATGGTGCACAGCGAACAGATGTTCGCTATGCTCGCTCTTCCCACCGACAAGGAGTGCCATGGATTCCCTCATCTTACACGTCGACATCGACGCCTTTTTTGCTTCCGTCGAACAGATTCGAAATCCCCGACTGAGCGGTAAACCCGTTGCCGTGGGTAGCGGCGTCATCGCCTCGTGCTCCTATGAAGCTCGGGAACACGGACTTCGTGCAGGAATGCCCCTCGGGAAAGCGCTACGTCGTTGCCCAAATCTCATCATCGTTCGTGGACGCGAAACCATCTATCGCGCATACGCACGGCGCCTTTTTGACATCTGCGAAACGCTATCTCCCCGTGTCGAAGAACATCTCGATGAAGCCTACTGCGACCTCTCGGGAACCCGACGAATATTTCCGAACCCTGTCCACGAAGCAGAACGCCTCTGTCGGGAAGTCACTGAATCCACAGGGCTGACCGTCACCGTTGGATTGGGAAGAAATCGTATGTTCGCAAGACTCATCGGTCGAGACCACAAGCCGAACGGTATAGGACTCATCCGTCCCGAGAATGAAGAAGATCTGCTTCTATCGATGACGGTCGGAGATCTTCCGGGAGTCGGTCCTCGTACCACTGAAAAGCTCGGTCGCCTAGGCATCGAGACCATATCCCAATTGAGACAACTTTCAGCCCCAGCTTTGAAAGGCCTTCTCGGAAGGAATGGAGAAACACTTTATCAACGCTGCCGAGGAGAAGATCATCGCAGTATCGGTGGCAAAGAAATCCCCCGAACTCTTCAGCGAGGAACTTCATTTGATGAGGATGTTTCTTGCCCACGAACTCTGGATGCCATGCTGGAATATCTCACCGAGAGAGCCGCTTCTGATCTTCGAAAGCGTGGATTAATGGCAGGCGGAGTCTCGGTACAAATCGCCTACAGTGACCATATTCGCGATCGACGACGAGAATCTTTGAAATTCCCCAGCCAACTCGACCCTGATCTGATCAGGATTGTTCTTCGATTGAGGCGAACGCTACAAAAAAGAAGAACCGCCATTCGGTTCATTGGTCTGATCCTCGATAAGATCCAACCCGTCTCCTCCGCAGAGCAAGGAACTCTTTTCGATGACACATCTACGGTCTTAGAAGACGGACCACCAGCAGCGATCGGAGTCGAAGAATCCCACTTCCAAAAACGACAACAGTCAAACTGGCAAAAATTATTACCTCAGGTTGATCGCGTTCGTGAACAACATGGTCATGGTCTGTTACTTCGGGGCAGTGCTCTCGCTCTACAACAGAAAAAAAATCCCGATTCTCCCGGAATTCCACGCCAACGTCAGGGATTGATTCTTCGAACCTCCTGCCTGACACGTTAAAAGAAGTTATGATCACAGACACATGTGACCGTGGGCAATGGTCTTCAACCCTAAAACTACGTCAGCAGAAGAACGATACAGCCCATGAGCGAAGTCCAAAATGAGCGAAGGTCAAACGAGTGGAGATAAGGTACCGATGATTTATTACGCCGCTTGCTGCCAAACAGACCATCCTCACCCACGCCACCGGGATGAGATGTCCGCAGTCACGACTCGCCTCATAGAACAACTTGAAAACACAGTGATCGGATACAAACCATTCCATGATATCCGTTTGGTGGTTTTCCCAGAGTTCGCTCACGCCGGGCCCATCTATGAAACCGTTGCAGAACTGACAGAAAAACTGGCCGTTGAAGTTCCCAATGAGCACACAGAACGCCTAGGGAAAGTGGCTAAAAAACATGGTGTATGGATCCAGAGCGGATCCTTTCTGGAGATCGATCCTCGCTGGCCTGATGCGCTCTTCAACACAACGGTATTGATCTCTCCCGAAGGCGAGATCGCCAGTCGATATCGTAAGGTCAACCCATGGATTCCCTGGGAAGTCCACACCAGTCCGCACGATATACCGGGATACGACGAACCGATGTTTCCAGTCACAGAAACCGACATCGGAAAACTGGGCGTGGCCACATGCTACGACTGGCTCTTTCCCGAGACCTGTCGAGAACTGACTCTGGGTGGCGCAGAAGTTTTAATTCGCATCAGTGCTTACATGGATCCGTGGGGAGCAACAGAACCCATGGACTGGTGGACATTGATCAACAGAAGTCGAGCCGTCGAAAATCTCGCGGCTGTCGTCGCCTGCAATCAGGGAGCCTCCGCCGAAAACTACCCTCCCTTCTCGTGGCCAGGATCGAGCATGATCGTCGACATGGATGGACGAGTTCTATCACGTGCCGCAGAAGGCCCGGGTCAGGCTTCTGTGATCGGGCCTATCGCCCTCGGAGTTATCCGCGAAGAGCGACAGAGGCGGCAAGGACATGCCATGCCACTTCATTTACGAAGTGAGGCCTACCCGCTTCAAAGAGAATCTCATTTCCCTGGAAACCCCAATCCCGAGCAACGAACCATTTCCGGACTCGACAAGCAGATTCGCTCAGAGAAAGAGAAGCGGGGTTGGTAATTGACTATCCCGGCATCGTTCAGGGTGTCTATAATCCACCGCGTGTCCGAATCGGGCCAAACTCGATGAGGAAATCCAACTGATAGCCGAGCCACCGTTTATGAGATCGAGAGTCCATTGTCAGAAGTTCCAGACAAGAAGCCTGACCTTTCGCGCCTAAAGATCGATAGAACTCCAAAAGTAAGCTCTTCGAAATGGCCGCTGATTCTATTCATCATTCTAGGCAGTTACATCGCCTGGAAAGAAATCCCCCAACTCCAAACCTCCGATGACACTGTCGTGCAAAGCGTGCGAGTCCAGCGACGCGGAGGTGCAAAAGCACGAACAGGCACTGCGGCCAATGGCTACATCGTCCCACGAAGACGTGCGGCATTGTCGACAGACATTCCAGGGCGACTGGTCGAGCTCAATGTCGAAGAAGGATCTCGAGTCTCCGAAGGAGACGTCGTGGCACGACTCGATTCTCGAGAACTGGAAGCAGGGCAAAAGAGACTGCAGGCTGAAATCAAATCTGCAAAAGCCATCGAGAAACAAACTCGCCTCGCATTAGAGCGACAACAAAAGCTCGCCAAGACTGAAGACGTGTCAGCGAGTGCTTTAGAGAGTGCTGAAGCCTCATTCGAAGGTGCGGCGGCAAGAGTTCAATCTTTAGAGGCCTCACTGATGGAGGTCATGGTTCGACTCGATAAATCCACTGTCTATGCCCCATTCTCCGGTGTGGTCGTTCAAAAAAATGCAGAGGTCGGAGAAGTCGTTGTGGCCAGTGGCGGTGGAACAAACGCCCGTGGCTCAGTCGCGACGCTTGTCGATTTCGACACCTTGGAAGTCCAAATAGAGTTGTCACAGACAGCCCTCGAAGCAGCAAGAGTGGGAGCGCCCCTACTGATATATCTCGACGCCTATCCCGAGGAAGGATATCGCGGTCAGGTTCGTCAAGTGTGGCCCACGGCCAGTCGGGCAAAAGCGACCGTAGAACTTCGTGCTGAGTTCTTGGAACGTGACGAGCGCTTACTTCCTGAACTTGGAGTCCGGGTCGTCTTTGTCTCGGAAGAAGAAAGTAACCCTACTCCACCGATGGTCCTACTTTCAAAAAGAGCTCTGATTCAAGGGTCGGAACCTGCTGTCTTCATCATTCGGGATGGGCTGCTTGAGAAGAGACCCCTCACCCTCCGTGACGATTTCGATGACTCTCTGATTGAAGTGGGGTCGGGATTGATCGGTGGCGAGACCGTGGTCATGGATCCAGACCCAGGACTCAAAGCTGGAGATGCCGTAAAAGTCGGGAAGAGTAAACCATGAGCGAAAAGACATACATTCAATTGGACGGTGTGACCAAGAAGTACTCCCGCGGCGGAGAAGAACTGGTCGTCCTAGATGCCCTCGATCTTAAAGTTCCCGAAGGCGACTACGTCGCACTCATGGGGCCCAGCGGATCGGGGAAAACCACCATTCTCAATCTTGTCGGAGGTCTCGACGTCCCCGATTCAGGCAAGGTTTCAGTGGCGGATACAGAAGTCGCCAATATGCCGAAAAGCCAACTTCCTGCATGGCGAGCTCGCCATGTCGGATTCGTTTTTCAATCTTTCAATCTCCTGCCAGTGCTCACCGCTCATGAAAATGTGATGCTACCTCTTCAGCTCACTCCCCTCTCTAAGTCAGAGCGAAAGATACAGGCAGACTTCGCATTGGAAATCGTCGGCTTATCCGATCGAGCCAGCCATCGCCCTTCCCAACTTTCGGGGGGACAGGAGCAAAGAGTCGCCATCGCTCGCGCCATCGCCACTGATCCGGACGTCATCATCGCGGACGAACCCACTGGGGACCTTGATCGCAGTAGTGCTGACGAGATTCTTCAAATACTCGATCGCCTGAATTCCGAAATGGGAAAAACCATTCTGATGGTGACCCACGACCCGGCAGCTGCTGCCAGCGCACGACGACTCCTCAAATTGGACAAAGGAACACTCGTGTCAGATCAAACGCGGGAAGGGGCCTAATTTGGTTTTCCCTGTTCGCCTCGCTCTGCGGCATATTTTGGCCAGCAAAACCCGTAATGGGCTGACCATTCTCGCCATCACTATCGCTGTCTTTTTGCTGTGCTTCCTGTTGGCCGTCGTCAAGGGAATTGATGCTGGAGTCAGAAGTGCTTCAGCCACTCGTCTCGTGACTCAATCCGCGGTCAGCCTCTTTGTCAGTCTACCGATGTCATATCAACCCAAGATAGATGCCGTCGACGGTGTCGCTCTTTCCAGCGAGTTCCGTTGGTTCGGGGGTTACTATCAGGACCCTTCCAACTTCTTTCCCCAGTTTGCCGTCAATCAAAACCGCTTTCTCGAAATGTACGAGAAAGACATCGAGATCATCGAAGGTCCCGATGGCATCACCGGCCCAGGAGCAAGAGCTGCTGTACAAAAAGCGCTCAACAGTGATCGCAGAGCTGCCATTATCGGCGTAGGCCTGAAAGATGAAGAAAAATATAGTTTCAAAGTCGGTGACACTGTTCCCATCGTTCCAGCCATCTATCAAAGAGCAGATGGAGGTTCTTGGGAGTTCATCATCGTCGGAATATTCCGCCCCTTGAAAGAACGTATCCCTGATCAGGTGATGTACTTTCGTTCCGATTACCTCAATACCTCCATCGAATCGGGCGAAGCCATCGGTGATATTGCTGCAGGTGTTTATTACATCAATATCGACAGTGGAGACATCGGCGATGTCGTGGCTTCCACCATCGATGAGGAGTTCCTAAACGGACCTCAAAGAACTCAGACCATTACAGAAGCAGCCTTTGCCTCTTTCTTTGTCTCTGCCATAGGAAACCTGCCCCTCTTTTTGGGGACGATTGGCGGAGCCGTTCTTTTCTCGATCTTCTTCTCAGTGGTCAATGCCATGCTCATCGCAGGTCGACAACGACTGAAAGAGTCTGGGATTCTTCAAGCACTCGGTTTCACTCCTCTCACGAGTACTTTTCTACTCATCTTCGAGGGATTGATGGTCGCACTCATCGGAGGTGCCCTGGGTCTATCGTTGGCAGTGGGAACCGAAGGTCTCGTTCAAGATCTCTTCGGAGCAAACATCCGCAATTACAAAATCGATTCCAATCTGATGTTATTGGCTCTCGCCACTTCAAGCGCACTGGGCATCACAGCGGGGCTCAGCGCCGGAATTCCGTTTCTGGGATATCGTCCCACTGAAGCGTTGAGGAGTATGGGATAACATGGCACTCCCTACCGGATACACCACTCGCAATCTCGTTCGACGCCGATCTCAGGTGGCTTTTACGGCCTTGGGAATTGGACTGACCACCGCTGTATTGTGTGGAGTCCTTTCCCTGCGAAACGGTTTTGAACAACTTTTCAAACCACTGGGCGCAGATCAAGTCGGTATCTACTTGAGACCCGGTTCGACCTCTGAGGGCGAATCCGGGATTCCCAGAGAATCGGCCCGAATCATCATCAAAGAGCGAGCGGAAATACAAAGAGACAGCGAAGGACGCCCCCTCGCGGCCGCTGAATGTTTCCTCGCCTTATACATGGAAAAGATCGAAGGGGGTCTGGTGAATGCTCCTCTCCGGGGTATCGAAGCCGCTTCACTGACTCTGCACCCCGATCCACCACGACTGCTCGAGGGAAGCTGGCCCAATTGGGATGCCGATGAAGTCGTCGTCGGCCGCCCCCTCGTCAATCGTATGAAAGATTGCTCTCTCGGTGACACCCTCAAACTGAATACCACTCCCTTCAAGGTCGTCGGAGTCTATGAGTTTGATAGTGCACAAGGGAGCGAGATATGGGGTCCCGTCGACCGAATGCTGGAAGCCCTCGACCGTCCTGCATACAGCAGAGTGATTGCTCGTATGGTTGACGGTGTTGACTTCGAACAACTCAATGAGGAGCTCACTGAAGACCCCAGACTTAACTTTGAGATCAGTTCACAGAGTTCATACCTGTCGAAGCAAACCACCGGACTGAGCACAGCATTACTCTACTTGTCCGCTTTCTTGACCCTCATCATGGGATCTGCAGCGGTCATTGGAACGATGAATACAATGCTTGCGACGGTCTCTGCCAGAAATCATGAAATCGGGATTCTTCTCGCGATCGGATACAGTCGTAAAGAAATTTTTCTCTCGTTCCTTCTCGAATCGGCTCAAGTCGGTCTCATCGGAGGATTGGTAGGACTGGGGCTTGTTGCACCCTTCCATGGGATCGAGACTGGGGCGGCAAACTTTAATACCTTTACCGACATCAGTTTCTCTTTTCAGCTTTCGCCCACCATTGCACTGACCGCACTAGGACTCTCATTCATTTTGGGAGTTGTGGGTGGAGCCATCCCTGCCTGGGTCGCGTCTTCGAGGTCCGCTGTGGACGCCCTCCG
>ERZ802830.74-NODE-74-length-86066-cov-18.2819_pt1 | contig 86066 bp, 85 predicted proteins | sample MGYA00345654_ERZ802830 | MGnify/ENA primary metagenome ERZ802830 (study PRJEB30503, sample SAMEA104212375) | marine metagenome | biome: Westerlies Biome; feature: [SRF] surface water layer (ENVO:00010504) within the epipelagic zone...; material: water (ENVO:00002006)...
CGATAGATGTAATCTGTTTTGCCATTCGCAACACCGCCCAAATGTTTAGCGTGGGTGTTGTTCAATGCACCGCTCATTTCCTTAGACATGAGCTTTTTAAAGTCCATGTCCTTGGCCTTGTAACCCACCACATCCGCGTTCGCGATGTTTGATGAGATCAACTCCATGCGCTTAGACCGTAAATCTAACGCTTTCGCTGTTGTGCCAAAGATGTCGTTGTATGCGTCCATAACCTAGTTTGCTATTCTCGCTAAAGTTATTACTGTTCTTGCCGATTCTTACTTTTGCATCGAACCTGCGGCGTTCGCTTGGGTCAAAAGCAAACACCGTGCCAAAACGCAAAAAGCTGCACTAATCAGCCATTGAGTGATGCGGAAATAACGCTAGGACAGGCCTAAGGCCTCGTTCGTATATAAGCGGCGGCAAAACTTAACCGGCAGATCTAAGCCAAATTGGCAGGCGCTAGCCGCCTGGAGCCAGCGGGGGAAGACCGCCCTCTGTCGGTTTCTCCAGCAACTTCAGCGATTTTGTCGACTTTTCGACAATTGCCACCGCAGCCATGGTCGCAAGCTAAAATTCTCGCGGCCAGAGGCTTTTCTCCGCCAGGTAAATTTTGAATCACCGGCTGCCTAGCGCTTGCTAGAAGGGCTTAAGACAATATTCGCGATCGCCGATTCACGCTGGCACTAAATTTGCTAATAACGCCACAACGGGATTATTTTCAGGGTTATTCGCGTGCGTCAGACTTTTTACGGTGGCAGATTAGTGAACCGACTACTTGGGGTGTCGAGGTGGTCTTTTATGATCGGGTTATTGATTTGCTCAACTGGGGCACTCGCCGAAGAATCGACGGCCACAACCCCCAATGCAAAACAAATGCTTATAGATCAACTCCTGACTTGGCTGCCGCAAGACGCTGCCGACCCTGCAATGTTGCAGGGCATTAATGACCAGCGTTTTAGGGTGCCTTTGTGCCCACACAGCTTCCGCTTCAGTTTTAACGATCAGAGTCAACGCACGATCAAAGCACAATGCCAGGCAAGTAATTGGCAGCGCGTTGTGCGACTGAAGACTCGCAAAACACCTCAGGCCGCTACTAAGGCCTTTGTCTACGCCTATGAATTGAATAAATCACTGCCCGCAGAACATGAAATCAGCCGCGAAAACCTAGTAAAAGTAGCAAAGCCTCATCGGCATATAGCGCAAAACGCCTTGACTCAATGGCCCACCAAACGAGTTTTTGCATCCCGAGCACTGCGTAAAGGCCAAATTTTAACTACTGCCGATATATATCACGCCCAAACCGTTGCAGTAGCCAATCAAACTATTCCTGCTGGCTTTGCAATCGCTGCAGACCTACTGTTACTGAAAAGCGTTAGCTACAAGGTGCCTAACGACGCACTCACCGACTTGTCGGGGCTGCAGCATCTGGCTGCAAACCGTCTGATTCATCGCGGTTCTGTACTGCGCAAGCGCGATTTGAAGAAAGCAAAACTTGTAAGGCGTGGAGAAGAAGTGGTTTTAAACGCTAAAAGCGCGCATTATTCTATTGAAACTACGGCGACTGCACTCCAGGACGGCTATTTCGGGGATCAGGTGAAACTGAAAAATATTAATAGTAATCAGATAGTTAGGGCAATTGTCTCAGGAGCCAACCGCGCACGGGTACTGCGTTGAAAAAATAGCAATGAAATTAGTAAAAGGTTCTAAAGTTTGGCTAGTGGTAACCGACTATCTATTTGAAAAATCCCAATAATGGGTTCGGTTGCGAAAGCAAAAGGAGTTATCGCCACACAGCGTGGCAGGTGAGGTAAGTATGGAAGGCATCAATTCAATTACAGGCGGCGGAGCTGCTAATAAGCCCAGTTCTACTGCGGCGAAGGCACCGTCCAGCAATGCGGAGGTAAAAACTCAAGCAACGCCTGATGCAAATGTGGAAGTCGAATTAAGCGAAGACATTCGTACGGCTGAAACAGAAGCGCTAATGCGCGAAGCGAAAGTGCAGGAAATGCGCGAAGCCATAGAGGCAGGCCGCTTTCCGCTTGACGCGAAAAAAATTGCCGAGAACTTTGCTGAATTAGAACGACTGCTGTAACCCAGCGTTGACCGAAGGCATTGAAATATTAAAGCTGCTCGCCGAGTTGGGTGAGCGGCTTTCTGCTGTGCTGGAAAAAGAATTTTCCGCACTGGTGGACAAAAATCTCGAGCTACTTGAATCCTTACAAGGGCAAAAAGTTGAACTGCTGACGCAAATCGAGCAGACCTGGCAGAGCTTCGACGCCGATGCGAGTCCTGAGCAGGACGCATTGCAGGCAGTGCGCGCACTAATGGCCGATTGCAAAGATAAACATATTCGCAACGATCTGTTGCTGCGCCGGCAAATGGAAACGGTAAAAAACCTGCTGGCCACCTTAACGAATCAATCAGCAGAGCGATTTGGCGACGTCTACAACAAGCTGGGGCGGATCAAACGCTGACCCCAGCCCATTTCAATCATTCGGCGTACGGCCTTGCAGGTAATAAACCCACGACAAAATCGCTGCAACCGATCGATACACCTCTTCAGGTATTTCCTCTTCTAGCTGCAGATAAGACAAGGTTTCGGCAAGAATCGGGTCTTCGGCCACATGAACACCGTGTTGCTGCGCCAATCGAAGAATTTCCCACGCAAGTTCGCCTTCGCCCTTGGCTGTAATCACCGGCGCACGCAGCTGATCGTAGAGCAACGCAACCGCCTTTTTGCCATCAGCGGGGTGATCCGTGCCGTGACTATAGGGATTAGACATCGACATTAAGCCTCTGAGCAGGGCTTTGCTCGCCCTGCACGCTGGGTCGAATGCCCGGAAACACCGTCAAATTTTGCAGCTCCACGCCGGCTCTGGAGAGCAACCGACGCAACTGAGCCTCACCCGCTATGATCTGATCGGCCACTTCCGGGGTCGCGGCCCAAACTTTCACGCTCACTTGCTCATGGGCATAGTGAATATTCAGCGATACTTGCCTTTGCCCCCATGGCACGGTTATATCCACCCGCCAACTCGGCTGACTCGGCGCTTGCTCCGTACCTTGTTCGCCGCCGGGATCACGGCCGATCTGCAAAAAAACCGGCAGCTGGTCGTGAAAGGGCAACAACCAACTCAATTGAGTTTGCCGTTGCAATTGGTGCCCTAGTGTTTCAATTTGACGCGCTTCAACTTCATCAATCGCGCCGTTCAGCCGTGTGGTATCACTCCCCGACGCCTGCAAGAGTCGCCGCAGCTCAATCATTACCGACTTCATGCTTACTGCCGCACCCGCCTGACTAAACCGCACCATAGATTCGGAGAACAAGCCACTGTGCTCTACCAAGCGTTTTATATCTGCGCCTTGGAGATTATTTGATGACAGCAGAAACTGCCCTAGCTGCTGAATAAGCGGTCGTAATGCTGGCTGTTGAGCTAGATTTTGCAGAGCGCTTGGACTAAAAAATCGGGCCAGCTGCAATTGACCTGCATCAGCGCTTAACCGACTAAGCCTAGCCGTATCAGGATTCTCAGGTGCCTGCGGGCGCTGGATATTATTCGGCTTAGCCTCATTTAACCGACGGGCAATCATATTGCCGCCCAACATCAGCACTTGCAGGCCCAAGCGCTCACCTGCTGCACCCATGTTCGACGGCAGCGGCAGCGCTTTGTTATCGAATAACAACACATTACCCTCTGGACGCTGCGCAATAATTCCGTTGATTACCTGACCAGCCCGCAGCCCTAACAAACGACCTTGTTCGGGTGCAATCCGCGCGGCCGCGCTGAGCCCCTCAACATATACTGTATTCGGCCGGGCTTGCTGATTAATGGGGTCAAGGTTATACATGATCGTTCGCGCAGCTGGCTGTTCCTTATGCCTAGCTTACGGATTCTACATCGCGCCGAGCATTATTCCGCTACGGGTACTGAATCCAACCCTGATGCGGATCAGCACTGCTGCTGCGCAATTGTTCGAGCTCTCCGGCATTGAATATCACGGCCTTGAGATCCTCAACCGACGGAACTTTGAGCTTCTTGCGCGCGAAAATATAATTCGGGTTACCACGACCACCAAACGCCGATGGGTTTAACTTTACAAACGCTTTGCGCAGCAAGTCCTTGCGAATCGGCGTGCCAGGAATAGTTTTTTCGATAATCAAATCTAGATATTCGCCCTCTTGCACAACGTGAGTACCGCCCGGGCCCGATCCATCTCTGCCACGCATCTGCCCATTAGGTAGCCGGGACACTGCCAGCTCCAAATCATCCACTAACCGCTGCAGCGCACGATCCAACTCGCTTTGACCGGCAATCTCGCCAGTAATCGGATCCACTTTACGCGGCTTTTTGTTGCCCGGCGCTGCCGCGCTAGCTACGTTTTCGGATTCTGGCTCAGCGGCCGTTTCAGGCGCAGATTCCGGCTCGAGCTGGATGCTTCCCATTGCACTGCAACCGGTTAACCCCGCGATTGCGACTAATACCCAAATTCTCATGTCAGTAATCCTATTTATTCGAGGCTACATAAAATCCATGCTGGCCAAGGGTACAGCGATCATCTCTGCGCCTATGGCACTTGGCAACACGCCCGCAACAACCCGCAATGAGGCATCTTGATGCCCGACCCGCTCAACTTGCGCTATGGCGATTGACTTAATCGCCGCGTCCAAGCCGCGACTCGCGAAGCCGCGACTACTCGGGACGAGCAGAAATTCTTGACCGGAAAATACTCCTAAGTCTTCGCCCCCATCAACGCGCAACTGACCACGCACTCGCACGACGTTGAGCTTTGAGCTGGCCCGGCAGCGAATTTGGTCGCTCAATTGCATCGCTACTTCAGCCAAACTCGCATCAAGTTGACGCAGCAAATCTTGCGAAATTTCTGGCATGGCCGCTGTTAACGCTACCTTCGGTAGACGCGCAGCAAATTCCACCTCATAAATGACCTCATCCAGCTCTGTCACAACCAACTGTACGGTTAGCGCGTTGCCGGCATTGCGCAAGCTTGGAGCCAGCAACGAGCGTGATGCGAGCTGCTGCACGGCAATATTGATCCGCACAGCGAGATCCGCCTTTTTCGCCACCGGGCGTTGCATATAGCGAGCGTAGACCGAGCCTGTAACAGGTTCTCGAACAAACGGATCCGCCGCCGATAGCAGGCTCTGTGAGCTCGTGAGATGTTGCATAACGTGCCTTTGCGCAGCAACTGCAATATTGCGGGCAGCAACAGACCCGGTCTGATCGATATGGCTGATCAACGCGACGCGGCGTTTGACGGGTGATGTTACCGGGCATCCATACCAGCTCTCGGCTGCAGTAGTGGGCGCTTCAATAATTGCGGCTTCAGCAACGCCAAAGACATTTCGATATTCGTTCACCCGCACACGCTCTAAATTCAAGCCACTCAGCAACAGCACTTTTTCCTCTACCGCACCGTTGCCATCCAACCATGCTTGGGTGCTTACATACACCGAGTGGTCGAGTGCGTAATCCAGTAAAGAGGCTTTTATCGACTCAAGCCGCAGAGCTGCATCAATGGGTTCTTCGCCGGGAAAAAACTCATCCGCACTGATTGGCAAAGACCCCAACACGGCCACAAGTATCAAAGCGAGTAATTTGCTATTCATATGCCATGGTCTCCAACTCCGGCCCTCAAGCGCCTTTCTTAAACCAATTTTTATTGATAAAGAATTCCCGCTCGCCAGTTTTTTCCGGAGCATCGTCGGCAACAACATTAGTCACCGTTTCAGCACGACGCTTCCGACTGACAGGCTTGCGGTAAGCTCCAACCAGTTCATCAATGACCGATTGCTCAAGAGCCAGCTTGGTTTCGTAGGTTTCACCGCCCAACGGTGTGATGCTCACCAACCGTGAGCCATAAACCAGACCCTGCACTCGCGCGCGTACGCTTTCATTTTTCAATGCCAGATCGCCCATTTGGCTGGCCGACTCCACATACAATCCGTACACCTGTTCGGTTAGATTGCGATAGGCGTCTAATTTCGACGCCCTTATCGCCATTAAGCGACGCTGAGCATGGGTCTGGCCCTTTTGGACATCAATCACGGCATAACCGGTGGCAGTGATGCCATCGACCTGTTCGAGCATCAGCGGCGGAACCGCTGGATTTGGCTTAGCTGCTAATCGCTGTTCAACACTTTGGCTCGCACAAGCGCCCATGCAGGCACTTAGAGCCAACAAACAGATAACCCTAAACCGCACCTTTAGTGAGCTCGAATTTTGCATTGTCTTTTCTGTCCTTAAAGCTTGGCGGTTGTTATCCGTACGAATTTAGAATCGGCGAGGGCTGCAAAAGCTTGAGCAATCGCCATAGAAAACAGGCGCATGCAGTTTTCGGCACAGTTCCTGCAGTTCTGCCATGGCAAAGGTCTAAAAGACCACAAATTGACGCAAACCGAGCAGTTTATAGACAAAAATGGCAACCAAAGCTTTTACATTGTCAGATCTTCGACAGTTCACTGAGGGCTTTCAGCTCTCGTCATTGGCTGTACCAGCTGTCGTTCTGCTGATTCTGACGATGCTTATTCTACCGCTGCCAGCCGTAATGCTGGACGTGCTGTTTACCCTGAACATTTTGCTGGCGCTACTGGTCATCATGGTGGCGATAAATACCGCCACTCCTATGGAATTTTCTTCCTTCCCGACCGTCATTCTGTTTTCCACCATGTTACGCCTCGGCTTAAATGTTGCGTCAACTCGGGTCGTGTTGCTTGAAGGACATACCGGTGGTGACGCCGCAGGGCAAGTGATTGAAGCCTTTGGGGCATTCGTAATCGGCGGTAACTACGTTGTCGGTTTTATTGTGTTCTCCATTCTCATGATCATTAATTTTATCGTGATTACTAAAGGTGCCGGGCGCTCCTCCGAGGTTGCCGCACGGTTCACCCTCGATGCGATGCCAGGGCGCCAAATGGCTATCGATGCGGATTTAAACGCGGGCGTTATTGACCAAGACGAGGCCAAAGCCCGCCGCGCGTTGGTCTCCCAAGAATCTGACTTCTACGGCACCATGGACGGTGCTTCAAAATTCGTACGTGGCGATGCAGTCGCCGGTATCCTAATTTTGCTGATCAACCTAATTGGCGGCGTATCTATTGGTTTGCTGCAATACGACCTGACGTTCGATCAAGCCACCAAGGCCTATGTTCTGCTCACCATTGGCGATGGACTGGTCGCACAAATTCCTGCGCTTATTTTATCGCTGTCCACCGCGCTGATTGTCACCCGAGTGACGACTACAGAGTCCGCACCACAACAGGCTGCCAATCAACTGGCCAACCCTGCTGCTTTCTATATTGCTGGATCCATTCTTATTCTTCTCGGCATAGTTCCAGGCATGCCCCATGTCGTGTTCCTACTGTTGGGCTTCTGCGCTCTGGGCCTCGGCTATATGTCGCAACAGAAATTGGCTCTCGACTCCGAGCGCGAACAAACAGCCATTGAGTCTCCACAAACTGACCCAAGCGGCGCGCCTACAGCTAAAGATCCAAATGAGGTGGACTGGGACGACGCGGCCCAAGTAGATGTGGTCAGTCTCGAGTTGGGTTACGGCCTTATTCCAATGGTTGACGAGGCAAACGGCGGGCGCTTACTCAACCGAATCAAGGGCATTCGTAAAAAATTGTCTGCAGAAATGGGCTTTTTGCTGCCCTCTATTCGCATTCGCGACAACTTAGATAACGCCCCGGATAGTTACAGCATCATTATCAACGGCTCAATCCGCGGATCAGGCAGCATCGAATCAGGGCGTGAAATGGCCATTAATCCAGGCAACGTTCTGACCCAAATTGAGGGCAACCCCGCTAAAGAACCGGCGTTCGGCCTTGATGCCGTCTGGATTGACCCCGCCGACCGCGAGTACGCACAGGCGAGCGGCTATACCGTAGTGGATCCCGGAACGGTTATCGCGACGCACTTAAATGCCGTTATTCAGAATAACGCCGCTGAGCTCATGACCTTTGATGTCGCTCAAGAGTTGCTCGACCGGATTGAACAGACATCGCCCAAACTGATTGAAGACTTAGTCCCAGAAAAGCTGCCGCTCGGGGCCATTGTGCAGATCCTCCAAAACTTGCTGCATGAATCGGTACCGCTGCGCGACATGCGCACAATTCTGGAAACACTCGCCAGCGAGGTGTCCCGCACCCAAAATCCACAGGCGTTAACTGCAGCTGTGCGGCCAAAGCTCGGGCGCCTGATTGTGCAGCAGTTGATCGGTGGTGATGAAACATTACCGGTGATGACTTTAGAGCCGGACCTCGAGCAACTTCTTAATGAGCTGGTCGGTCGCAGTGAGAACACCGACGAAATAGCGCTGGAACCGAACTTGGCCGACGGCCTATTTCAATCCGTGCGAGAGTCGGTACAACAACTTGAAGACCAAGAAATGCCGGCTGTAATCGTTGTTTCACCACTCATACGAGCATGGCTGGCACGCTTATTACGGCGCGTGACAAAAGATCTGACCGTCATGTCGTATGTAGAGATTCCGGAAGATCAGGCCATTCGCGTGATTTCCACCATTTCAATTAATAGAACTGGAACAAACGCCGAGCAACCGGCGGTTTAAACCGATAACTGAGGACCGGGCATGGAACTTAAAAGATTGATCGCCGAAGATTCTAAAAGTGCACTGCGAAACGTGCGCACAACTTACGGTGAAGACGCACTCATTGTCTCGACCAATAAGATTGGCACCAAGACCGAGGTGATTTGCGCGGTGGATTTGCAACCAGACAATGAAATATTTGAAGAAGATCTTGCAACAGTCGCACCCGTAGCAGCCAGTGACGAAGAGACAACGCCTTTTTCCGCCAGCCTCAACACGGTTATCGACCAAAAACCAAAGCCCAGCGATCCAGGTCTTGCGAACTTAGTAGCCACCATTCAACAGGAGCTACTTGAATTACGAGAATCTGTGGCCGCCCATGTAGACGCCAACCCCCAGGAGCTGCAACCGCAAGCAGCCAACGACAGCGGAACAACGCTGTGCGAACGAGCTTTGCGGCAACAATATGGCAACCTGCGCACAAAACCGCTGGTTGAGCAACGCAGCTGGGAAGGCGTGCATTTATTTATCGGTCGGCCAGGTGTTGGCAAAACCAAGTGCATAGAAAATTTACTCGCAGCGGCGCTCAATACCGACGGCGCGAGAAAGCCTTTTGCCTTAATCGCATTCAGTGATGAAGAGACCGATTCAGGCAGCGCTTCAGAGCACTGGCTGAAATTGGCAAAAGTCAGTCAGCGATACGGTATACCATGCGCCCAAGCCACCGACAGGCACAACCTAGAGCGTTTGGTTACCCAATTAGCAACACAACACAGCGTGTTAATTGATACTTGTGCGGAGCAATTGGAGGAAATTCAGGCGCTGACCAGCTCTTTAAAGGCAAACATCCACTGTTGTATCGGGGCAGATTTTTCAGCCAATACCGTCAGCAGCTATCAAGGCACCAATAACGCGCTGTTGCAATCTACAATCATTACCCGCGCTGATCTCGGCGTTGATATGAGTCCATTATTCACCGCTTTATCTCATGCACAGGCACAGATTGTTGCGGTAAGCACCGACATGACAGCACAGCCTGAGGCAGAATAGTCCGCTTGATGGACTGACTCGCGCTAAACTATAACTAAAGTATTACAGGACCTAATATGTCTGACCCCGAAAGACAGACTCAGGTAATTGGCGTCGCCAGTGGCAAAGGTGGTGTTGGTAAAACGACCATATCCGTTAACTTGGCGCTGGCACTGGTTAAGTTAGGTAAACGAGTTGCATTACTGGACGCGGATCTGGGCCTTGCTAACGCACAATTGCTACTAGGCCTTAACGCGCCGTACAACCTCAGCAACGTCATAGCAGGCTCCAAGACCGTAGGCGAAGTTTCAATTACCCACGAAGATGGCTTAATTCTAATCCCTGGGGCATCGGGCAACGCAGAGCTTGCCAATATCAATGCATTAACAGCTCAATCCTTAATTCAGAGCATATTCGATGAACACAGCGACCTCGACATTATTGTCGTGGACGCCGCTGCAGGACTGTCTGAGTCAAATTTAACATTCATGCGCGCATGCGAGTGCCGCCTAGTGATTCTGCAGGACGAACCGGCATCAATAGCTGATGCTTACGGTTTGATCAAATTGCAAAGCAAGGAGCAACGGATGAATGACCTATTCGTAGTTCCAAACCGAGTCCCGACCCAAGAGGCCGGTCGGCAGTTGTTTAATAAAATGAACGGCGTTTGTATGCGATTTCTTGAGGAGCCTGTGGACTATATCCACTCAATTGAGGAAGACAGCGTGTTAACTTTAGCAACGCGCCAGCGTGAGAATATTTTCAAGAATCACGGCCTTAGTAAGTCCGCAAAAAATTTCACCGCCCTTGCAGAGGCATTGGCAAAGGTTAGCTCAGAGTAATAGCATTGCTAGAAGACAAATAGGTAGTAAGAGTTATGGCTGACATAGACGCCTACAAGAGACAGCTGTTGGATGTCGACAGCTCTGTTACTAACCAATACACAATGGTAAAGCGGGTCGCTTATCATCTGCGCTCACGTCTTCCAAGCAACATTTCTACCGACGACCTTGTACAAGCCGGCATGGAAGGCTTACTCCAAGCAAAAGCAGCCTTCGATCATGGCCGCGGTATAAATTTTGAGCTATTTGCGAAAACCCGAATTCGCGGCGCCATGCTCGATGAGGTGCGGCGCATCTCTTTTTCCACGCGCTCAATCGTATCCACAAAACGCGAGCATGAAAAAGTCATCAGCGAGCTTACCCAAACACTAGGGCGGGCACCCAAGGGCCAAGAAATCGCGGACAAGCTGGGCAAGACGGCCGAAGAATACGAGCGCGAAAGATTGTTTGCTGAGGGCGCAGATGTCGTGAGCAGCGATGCGGCGCCAGAATACTACGAAGAGATTGACGAAGGGCTAAAAAGTCCAGAACAAGCGCTAGAGCATTCAGAACTTATCGAAAACCTTGCCGGATCTATTGAACAACTGCCCGAGCGAACTCAGCAGATCCTAGCGCTGTATTATCAGGAAGAAATGAACCTCAAAGAAATCGGCGCGATCCTTGATGTCTCCGAATCGCGGGTCAGCCAGATATTATCAGAGACGGCAGGTAAGCTCAGAGTACTCATGAGCCGCTAAAGTATTTCGAGACCCAATAAGGCCTTTAAAATTACTGCACGCCTAGCCAAGCCAGCAATGCGGTGCCGCCCATCAAATAGGCGCCCGGCAGTTTTAACAGCACACTGTGGCTACCTAAGCCAAGCGCAATGAACAAACCCGCACCCAAAATATTAACGCCAATGATTGGCAAAACAGCGCCTGTGAAATTTGAATCGTAGGCGGCGTAAGCCAACGTAAGGGCGCTCACCAAAAGAAAGATTGTGAAAACGTGCCAAGATACCAAGCTTAAGGACTTAGTTAGAGCCTCCATGTTGCTATCGTTGACATTGCCCATGTAGACCCTTCCACCGACAACGCCGTGGAATATCATGCCGACCAACGACAGAACTGCGCCGCCGATCAAAAACCACTCATTCATTCACATTCCCCTTTTGAGTAACCGTAGCTCTTAATCCTAGCATGCTGACGATCTAAGTTAGAGTTTAAGATCAAGAGCCAATTTTTGCAGGCGCTCATGATATTTTTTGGGGGTAAAGCGCGCTTGGATGTTCTTTCAATTGTTTCCTCTTAAAGTTTTGATGCCTTGCTCGTTGAGATAATCTGCAATCTTCCTGTATCGCATACCACCATCATGCAGTGATTTTATGAGACCGTAATTGCATTGTTGCTCTTCAGTGTATTGCTGTTCTGCACAGCGATCATCTCATCCAAATACGACATTGAAACAGAGATATTGGAGGAATCCTCTGTCCGAAAAATACTCCCCTGAGCTACCGCACTGAAGCGGAGTATGATTGGGCGGTCTTTTAACGGGACTCGTCCTACCCTCACGTTGCTAACGGATCTGTTTACCTCTAACATCGTTTCTTCTCAACACTTTACGAATTTGATGAAGGGGGAAGGAAGTCAAAGGATTGATTCCTCTGACCACAAGAGGTCGGTATCTATCAGTTCAACACCGATGGTCAAATCATTCCACCGTCATAGACTTTATCCTACAACGGGATTATCTGTGTCTTGATGTTGAGGAGGCTTCCAATCAACTTTGGCACAACCATCATTCTCCCTTTCGGTCATCTCTCCATAACAAGATAAAGCAATTCAAAACAGATGGGCTGGATCATTGAAAAGTTGCCAAAAGGCTAGACGAGAAGAATATCTGAATATCAAGAGGCAATGTGTTCTGCCTTTTATTGCCCACTCAATGCTAAAAAAATAAGAGATGAAGGATTGAATAAAAGATTTGAAAGGAATCTCTGAGTTCTAGTTTGAATAGAACAATGATTAATTCCCTGACGATTTGGGCATTTGCCCAATAGTGGACGGATCCGATTCATGAATCAGGCTGAAAAAACGATTATATGGTTTTTAAAGAACACATTTGTTCTTTTGCCGTTAATCTATTTCATAGGTGCTTTTTTACATTCATATGATGTTTTTTTAAGAGATCTTATTTATGGGCTTCCATTTTTATTAGCCGGAATTTATTTCTTGCTCAAAGACAGTGTTAGTCTCTCACTCCTGTCCTCAGCATATTTGTTTCATGTGGTTTTCGATGTGCTGTACCTGTATTTCATTCAAGACTCATACATGATTCGTTTTTATGAAATCATATGTATCTTGTATGATTTTTTTGCAGGACTTTATCTGTTGAAGAAGAGAAATTTAGGTTGATGGTTCTTTAAACCACCCCTTAGAAACTACTCCACCGTGACGGATTTGGCTAAATTCCTCGGTTGATCGACATCTGTGCCTTTATGCACGGCAACGTGATATGCCAATAGCTGTAACGGCACCACATAGGCGATGGGCGCCAAAATCGGATCGATTTTCGGAACGTGTAGCACAGTGACTCCAGGCTCCGTTTTGAAAGCGCTGTCGCTGTCAGCAAAAACAAACAACTCGCCGCCGCGAGCTTTCACTTCTTGTAAATTAGAACGCAATTTCTCTAACAAATCGTCATTTGGTGCCACCGCAATAACTGGCATATCGTCATCGACTAGCGCGAGAGGGCCGTGTTTCAGTTCTCCCGCGGCATACCCTTCGGCATGGATATAGGAGATCTCCTTGAGTTTGAGTGCGCCTTCCAACGCCACAGGATAAAGACTGCCTCGACCCAGAAATAACGCATGATGCTTTTCGATGAATTGTTTGGAGAGTTCCGCAATAGCCCCATCTAATGCCAGCACCGAATCAATAGCGTCGGGAAGCGCCCGCAACCCAGCCACGATTTTGGCTTCCTGGTCATCGCCCGAGCCATGGCGCCGACTGAGTAACAGCGTCAACAACAATAGATTGATTAATTGCGCGGTAAACGCCTTGGTAGATGCAACACCCACCTCCGTGCCGACCTGCAACATAACAGCCAAATCACTCTCTCGAACCGTGGAGGACGTCGGCACATTACAGATTGTCAGTGTTGCGAAATAACCGATCTCTTTTGCAATGCGCAACGCCGCAAGAGTGTCTGCGGTTTCACCTGATTGGGTAATGGTGACAAATAACGTATTGGGGAGGACCGCACACTTGCGGTATCTAAATTCACTGGCGATTTCGACCTGACACGGAATGCCGACCAAGTCTTCTATCCAGTAACGCGCCACGCTGGCGGCGTAGTAACTGGTGCCACAGGCAACGATGGTAATGGCCTGAGTACGATCAAATATATCTTTTGCGCCAACGCCAAACGCCTCCTCCAACACCGCCTGTTTACCGATTCGGCCTTCCATAGTTTCTTTTAATACTTGGGGCTGAGCGAAAATCTCTTTCTGCATGTAATGTCGAAAGTTTCCCTTATCAAAATCGTCTTTCGCCATTTCAATACGCACATCAGCGCGCAGGACCGCCTCGTTATCAATGCTCCAAATATCAATGCGGTCCCGACGCAAGTCGACTAAATCGCCCTCTTCTAAAAATATAAAACGATCGGTCACGGCTTTAAGCGCGAGAACATCAGATGCCAAGAAGTTCTCGCCGATGCCCTTACCCACCACCAGCGGACAACCCGAACGGGCGGCAACAATTCGATCTGGTTCGTCGGCCCAACACACCGCGATGGCATAGGCGCCGTCCAAGCGTTTGACCGCGCGGCGTACCGCATGCAGCAAACCCCCTTCGCCAAGACAGTTGTGGATCAGATGAACAATGACCTCGGAGTCGGTATCAGATGCAAATACATAGCCCTGCGATTGCAGCTCTTCACGCAGGGTGATGTAGTTTTCAATAATGCCGTTATGCACCAGAGCAAGATCGTTTCCAGACATATGCGGGTGGGTATTGGTTTGTTGCACACTACCGTGGGTGGCCCAGCGAGTATGCGCAATACCCACACCGCCCGTTAGCGGTTCCGCATCGAGGTTATTACTAAGATTTACGACCTTGCCCACTTCCCTGCGGCGCTGCACCTCGCCATCTGCTTGGACGAGCGCTACGCCAGCAGAATCGTAGCCGCGGTACTCCAAACGCTGCAGACCTTCAATCAGAATGGGCGTCACATTTCTCTCTGCCACAGCACCCACAATGCCACACATAATTTTTCCCTTTAAAGATCGCTTTTTGGCAACTAGGGCCGATCAACAAGCCCCGCGCTTAAATCCAAGCTTATTTTTTTGCCTCGCTATTGGGCGCAGACCAGCCATCAATGTTGCGTTGGCGGCTTCGGCCAACAGCCAGCTGCGCTGCTGCTACGTCCTTAGTCAAGGCGGAGCCTGCGGCAACGAAAGCCTTTGCCGCGATATTAATCGGTGCAACCAGTGTTGAATTAGTGCCTATGAACGCGCCATCACCGATATTCGTTGGATGCTTATTGACCCCATCGTAATTGCAGGTCACGGTGCCGGCGCCCACATTCACTTCACTGCCTATTTCCGCGTCGCCCAAATACGCTAAATGGCTGGCTTTACTGTGGTCACCCAGACGAGTCTGCTTAGTTTCCACAAAGTTGCCTATTTTCACACCCGTACCCAGCACGCTGCCGGGCCGCACGCGCGCAAAAGGCCCAAGGCTACAACCCGGGCCCACATCAGCGCCGTCAACAATGGTATTTGCCAGCACTTCAGTCCCCGCTCCAAGGCGCGAATCGCTGACGACGCATCCAGGACCAATGCGCACACCATCACTCAGCTCTACCTCGCCAGTAAAAAGTACATTAGCGTCAATAAAGCAATCTTTACCAACCCTGACTTGGCCGCGAATATCAACCCGGCATGGGTCGGCAAAGCTCGCCCCATCCAGCATCAATTGTTCCACAAGATATTTTTGCACATGGCGCTCAAGCTGCGCCAGCTGGATTCGATCGTTGACGCCAGTTACTTCTGCTTCCGATGACGCGTGGATTGGAACTACCTCCACACCATCTTGCACTGCCATGGCAATTATGTCGGTTAAGTAAAATTCCCCTTGCACGTTATTCGACTGCAGTCGATCGAGCCATTGGGCCATGTGTTTTAGGGGTGCAGCTAAAATGCCGGAATTGATTTCACTGATTTTACGCTGTTCCGGTGTTGCATCCTTAAACTCAATAATTGCCCGCACCGCGTCAGTGTCATCACGAATAATTCGGCCCAGTTCGGCGGGGTCGCCGAATTCCGCAACAACCAAACCCAGCCGTCCTTGGAGAGCGGCATCCTCGCAAGCGCGAATCGTATCTTCAGTAATAAGTGGAACATCGCCGTATAGAACCAGCATCACCCCCTCATCAGGCAAATGCGCCTTAGCAAGCTTAACTGCGTGGCCTGTGCCGAGCTGTTGCTCTTGTTCGACCCAGATCAGATTGGCACCGCCCTCCTGTGCAGCCAAAGCAGCTCGCACGTCCGCGCCTTGATGACCAATGACCACAGCGATATGCCGGGGCTCTAACCGCCTCGCGGTTTTAATAACATGCTGAATCATTGGCGCGCCCGCCAACGGGTGCAATACCTTGGCGAGGCTTGAATTCATTCGCGTACCTTTGCCCGCAGCAAGTACCACTATGTCCGTTGGCATCAGAAATTTCCGGCTTTCGTATACAAAGAGTATAAGGCAGGCATAAAAAAAGGGGCTATTTAATCCCCTTTTTGACCATCACAACCAATGCTCGGTTTTAGCGACGACGTTTTCTCAGCTCGTCTAAAGTTCGCTGTTGCGCCACCGCCTCAGCCATCATTGCGGCGGCCATACCAAAATCGGCGCCCGCTGCCTTCTCTGACATTTCACGTTGAGCCTGTTGCCGCGCCTCTTCTGCTTGGGCTTCGTCCAGGTCTTCCGCGCGCACCGCGGTGTCTGCGAGCAAAGTCACGTAGCCGGGCTGAATCTCGATGAAACCACCGGACGCGTAAAACACCTCTTCGGATCCGTCCTCCATACGCAGGGTCACCGCCCCGGGTTGGATGCCTGTCAGCAAGGGCGCGTGACCGGGCATTACCCCTAGCTCACCAATGGTACCGCGTGCCGACAACATCGTAATCGCACCAGAGAACAGCGACTGCTCCGCGCTAACGATTTCACAGTGCATACTTGCCATAAAGTTTTACCTATCTTTTAGCCTAGACGCTGAAAGTTAAATCGTCTTCGCTTTCTCAATGGCATCCTCAATGCTGCCCACCATGTAGAACGCATCCTCAGGCAGATCATCATACTCACCATCAAGAATCGCTTTGAAGCTGCGTACAGTTTCTTCACGGCTAACGAACTTACCTGAGTTACCGGTAAACTGTTCCGCGACGAAGAACGGCTGGGAGAAGAACTTCTGGATCTTGCGCGCCCGGTATACCAATTGCTTATCCTCTTCAGACAGCTCATCCATACCCAGAATCGCGATGATGTCGCGCAATTCTTGATAACGCTGCAATACCTGTTGCACCGTCTGCGCCACCTGATAGTGCTCCTCGCCGACAATTAATGGGTCCAATTGGCGGCTGGTGGAGTCAAGCGGGTCAACCGCTGGGTAGATTCCAAGGTCGGTAATTGCACGAGACAAGGTAACCGTAGAGTCAAGGTGCGCAAACGTGGTGGCGGGCGAAGGATCAGTTAAGTCGTCGGCTGGTACGTATACCGCCTGAACCGAAGTGATTGATCCTGTCTTAGTAGTTGTGATGCGCTCCTGCAGAACACCCATCTCTTCCGCCAAAGTGGGCTGATATCCTACCGCTGAGGGCATACGACCGAGTAATGCGGACACTTCGGTACCGGCGAGCGTATAACGATAAATATTGTCTACGAAAAGCAACACGTCACGACCTTCATCGCGGAACTTTTCTGCCATCGTCAATCCGGTCAATGCAACCCGCAAACGGTTTCCAGGGGGCTCATTCATCTGTCCGAAGACCAGCGAAATCTTGTCTAATACACCCGCTTCTTCCATTTCGTAGTAGAAGTCGTTGCCCTCGCGTGTGCGTTCACCCACACCCGCAAATACTGACAACCCAGAGTGCTCGATCGCAATATTTCTAATGAGCTCCAACATAGTAACGGTCTTACCGACTCCCGCACCACCAAACAGGCCCACCTTACCGCCGCGCGCAAACGGGCAGATAAGGTCGATTACTTTAATGCCGGTCTCAAGTACTTCGTTGTCGCCGATCTGATCTTCATAAAGAGGGGCTTTGCGGTGAATAGGCATCAGCTCTTGCGCGTTCACGGGGCCCTTTTCGTCAATGGGATTGCCCAATACATCCACAATGCGGCCCAATGTTTCTTCACCTACAGGGATCGAAATGGGTGCGCCTGTATTGGTCACTTCAAGGCCGCGCGACAACCCATCGGACACGCCCATTGCAATGGTGCGAACAACGCCATCACCCAATTGTTGCTGCACTTCTAGCGTCAGACCACTAGCACCGACAGACAATGCATCATAAACCTTAGGAACGTTGTCCCGATCAAATTCAACGTCAATGACCGCGCCAATAATTTGTACAATTCGACCGCTGCTCATGCCTTGCCTCTTTACCGTTTTATTATCTGGTTTTTGTTCGTTGTAGCGGTTAAACCGCTGCTGCACCGCTGACAATTTCCGCAATTTCTTGGGTAATCGCCGCTTGCCGTGCGTTGTTATAAATCAGTTGTAGTTCATCTATTAACTTGGCGGCGTTCTCGGTCGCATTTTTCATCGCCACCATTTTCGCCGCTTGCTCACAGGCGCCATTTTCAATCACCGCCTGATACACCTGAGCTTCGACATAGCGCAGCACCAATCCTTCAATCAACTGCCGGGCGTCGGGCTCATAAATGTAGTCCCACCGATGCTGATAGGACGCATCCTCTTCGGGATCCAAAGGCAGTAACTGCCGCACTGTCGGCGTTTGAGTCATGGTGTTTTCAAACTCGTTGCTGGCCAAGTACAGCCGGTCAATCTCACCACTTTCGTAGGCATCAAGCATGACCTTAATGCCACCAATAAGCTCGGCAATGGCCGGGGTTTCGCCGACATCATTCATCACAGCACGAATGTTGCCGCCCACCGAGCGAAAGAAAGGTCCTGCTTTGCTGCCAATCAAGCCAAGCTCGACTTCCGTGCCTTGGCCGTCCCATTCGCCAAGCTCTTTGACAACCTTACGGAAAAGGTTGACGTTAAGACCGCCGCAGAGGCCGCGATCCGTTGCGACGACGATATACCCAACTCGCTTAATCTCGCGCTCCTGCATATAGATATGCTTGTACTCGGGGTTCGAGTTCGCTAGATGGCTTATCACTCCACGAATGCGCTCGCTATAGGGTTTGCCTTGCTGCATGCGATCTTGAGTGCGGCGCATTTTACTGGCGGCAACCATCTGCATCGCACTGGTGATCTTCTGCGTATTTTGCACGCTACCGATCTTTTTCTTTATTTCCTTGCCAACAGCCATCTTGTCTTCTCTTTAGCCGCTTAAAGTTTTTGCGGTCGCCTTCTGGCAGTACCGCCTAAGGCCTTTAATACGTTTGAGTTGCTTTGAATTTTTCAATCGCTTCGCGGAGCGTGTTTACAACATCGTCGTTGTATGCGCCGGTTTCATTGATGGTATTGAAAAAGTCCGCGTATTCAGACTTCATAAACCCAAGTAATGCTTGTTCAAAGTCGAGCACTTTTTCCACCGCAACATCCGTCAAGTAGCCTTCGTTCGCAGCAAACAACACCGTGCCCATCTCAGCAACCGACATCGGCGCGAATTGCTTTTGCTTCATCAGCTCGGTAACACGAGCGCCATGTTCCAATTGACGCCGCGTCGCTTCATCTAGGTCTGAGGCAAACTGGGAAAACGCAGCCAGCTCGCGGTACTGGGCCAATGCCATTTTGATACCGCCAGAGATCTTTTTCATAAACGGCGTTTGCGCCGAACCGCCCACTCGAGAAACCGAAATACCCGGGCTCATCGCTGGGCGTAATCCCGAGTTGAAGTTATCGGTTTCAAGGAAAATCTGGCCGTCAGTAATGGAGATCACGTTGGTTGGAACAAACGCTGATACATCACCCGCTTGAGTTTCAATAATCGGCAACGCCGTTAGTGAGCCGGTTTTACCTTTTACAGCACCATTAGTTTGCTGCTCCACGTAATCCGCGTTTACTCGGGCCGCGCGCTCGAGCAAACGCGAGTGCAAATAGAATACGTCACCGGGGTATGCCTCACGACCCGGCGGACGTCGCAGCAACAGCGAAATCTGCCGATATGCCCACGCCTGTTTGGTGAGGTCGTCATAAATTACCAACGCATCTTCACCTGTGTCACGGAAGTACTCACCCATGGCACAACCGGAATAGGCTGAGATAAACTGCATCGATGCAGGGTCGGATGCGCCCGCAGCAACAACCGTGGTGTACTCCATAGCCCCGTGTTCTTCCAGCGAACGGACGATGTTAGAAATGGTCGACATCTTCTGACCAATGGCGACGTAGACGCATTTAATGCCGCTATTCTTTTGGTTGATGATGGCGTCTATCGCAATCGCAGTCTTACCGATTTGACGGTCGCCAATAATCAACTCTCGTTGTCCCCGGCCAATCGGCACCATTGCATCGATACACTTAAAGCCGATCTGTACCGGCTGATCTACCGACTGCCGCGCGATAACGCCCGGCGCCACTTTTTCAATCGGCGACGATTGAGCCGCATTAATTGGACCTTTGCCATCGATAGGATTACCCAAGGAGTCAACAACACGACCGAGCAACTCTGGTCCTACTGGGACTTCCAAAATACGGCCGGTACAACGAGCAGTCATACCTTCAGTCAGGCTGTCATAGTCGCCTAATACAACCACACCAACCGAGTCCCGCTCGAGGTTAAGCGCCATACCGTAGAGTGAGCCATCGAATTCGATCATTTCACCATATTGCGCATCCGCCAAACCATGAATTCGCACAATACCGTCGGACACACCTACAATCGTGCCTTCGTTCTGCGCTTCGGCGGTGACGTCGAGACCCTGAATACGACCTTTAATGATGTCGCTGATTTCAGATGGGTTAAGTTGTTGCATGTTCAGTTCCTGTTAAAACCTGTTTCTACTCAAAGATGTTGCAGTGCTTTTCGTTAAACCTGCACGAGCGCATCGACCAACTTGGTGAGCCTTCCTCTTACTGACCCATCGATTACAACATCGCCCGCACGGATGATTGCACCGCCCATCAGCGACGCATCTACAGTGGATTCTATAGCGATCTCTTTATCGAACTTCTTACGCAGGGCCGTGGCCAAGGCGTCTGTCTGAGACGCGCTCAACTCGTATGCCGCTATGACCTTGACATCCAAGCTGCGTAATTCTTCTGCGCGCAGAGTTTCAAATTGAGCAACGATTTCATTCAACAGCGTCAAACGATCGTGGTCTGCCAGCGCAAAGAGAAATTTTCGCGCCTGATCATCGATTTCGTCGGCGCACAACTCTCCAAGTTTGCCAGCCTTTGCAACCGGCGATAGGTCTGGGCTCGATAGAAGCACGTTGACCGTTTCGTGTTGGGCCGTTGATGCCAATACGCCCAACATGCGCGACCAGTCCTCTAGTGCACCTTCGCTCTTGGCAATATCAAACACCGCGTTTGCGTAGGGACGAGCAATTGTTGCGAGTTCAGCCATTACTTAAAGCTCTGCCGCGAGCTGATTGAGCATTTGCTCGTGCTTGTCTGCGTCTATGCTGTCTTTAAGCACTTGTTCAGCGCCGTCAATAACCAAGGCCGCGACTTGGCCTCGAAGCGTCTCTTTGGCTCGGTTCACTTCTTGCTCTATTTCCGCCTTCGCGGCTTCAACCAAACGCTCGCCTTCAGAGCGCGCTTCGGCTTTTGCGTCTTCTACCATCTGATTAGAGCGCGCGCGCGCCTGTTCAATAATGGTTGCAGCTTCTGCCTTGGCAGCAACGAGCTCTTGCTCAGCGTTGTCTGCCGCCTGAGCCAACTTTTCGTCCGCTTCTTCTGAAGCGCGCAACCCTGCTGCGATGGCTTCTTGCCGATCATTCATCGCTTGACGAATAGGCGGCCAAATGTACTTCATGCAAAACATTACGAACACCAAGAACGTAATACTTTGGCCGATTAGCGTTGCGTTTAAATTCATCGCCTGTCTCTTCCTGTGGGTCTGATTAAACCGTTATCGGCAGCTCGTGACGCCGCCGACCCAACATCACCCCGCTGACAAAGTTGTCGCGAAGCGTCTTAAGCAACGGCAAAAATGACGTAGAGGCCAATACCAACACCGATCATGGGTACGGCGTCTACCAGACCCAAAACGATGAACAGCTGGGTGCGCAACATGGGCAGTAGTTCTGGCTGACGCGCGACACCCTCAAGGTACTTGCCACCCAAAACGCCTACACCAATGGCGGCTCCAACCGCGCCTAAGCCCATCATCAATGCGCCCGCGATATATAAAAGTCCTGCCTGTTCCATCATTGCTCCTAGTTTTGAGTTTTACTGTACGGCTGCAGCCGCGTTTAATATGGATTTCTAATGCTCATCTACGTCGTGGGCTTGGGCCAAATAGACCACAGAGAGCACGGCAAAGAGGAACGCTTGCAAGGTGATGATCAGCACGTGAAAAACCGCCCACGCCCACTGCATAACCCCTCCCGCCACGGCCAACACAAGACCGCCACCAAACGTCAGCGCGATAAGGATAAAAATCATTTCACCGGCATACATGTTGCCGAATAAACGCAGTCCCAAAGACAGAGGTTTGGCGATTAAAGTCACGCTCTCTAGCAGAAAGTTTATTGGCACAACAAATATCGCCATCACGCCTTTCTGCACCGGGAACGGGTGAAATGACAACTCCGAGAGGAAGCCACCCAAACCCTTGCATTTAATGCTGTAGTAAATAACCAGAGCAAACACCGACAGGGCGAGTGCCATGGTGATGTTCGGATCTGTAGAAGGCACAATTTTCATGTGCGAAACGCCCGCGAGCACAGCCAGCTCCGGGAGCCAGTCTACGGGCAATAAGTCCATAAGATTCATTAAAAACACCCATACAAAAATCGTAAGGGCGAGGGGCGCGATCAATGCATTCTTATGATTGAATACACTGAGTACTTGATCTTCCAGCGTCTCAACAATCATTTCGACCGCGTTCTGCAAGCCGCCAGGCACACCGGATGACGCACCAGTCGCTGCTTTTCGGAAAACCATTAGAAACAGTAAGCCAAGGCCGATAGACCAAGCCATTGAGTCGACATTAATCGACCAAAACCCCATTGCGGCCGCTTCTTCAGCGCTGTGCGCAAACTCCCACTGCCCAGTCTGCGGATTCATGCCGTAGGTCAGGTTGGTGAGGTGGTGTTCTATGTATTGAGCCGTTGTTTTCGCTTCGCCGGCCATAGGTGCTGTTTTTCCTAGTATTTCATTGGCTGTTGCTTGGCAGCAGAGGGTGGTCCCATTAAGGCGACAACAAAACTCAACTGCGCTATCAGGAAGGTTACAAAAAAACTGATCGGGGCCACTCCCATGACCCCAAAACTAAGGGCCATCAGCATCATCGTTACCGCCCATTTAGTCGCACTCTGCATTACGAAGCGCGACGCATGGGCCGCTCTCTTTTGCTGCCATGCCAGAAGGCCGTTGGGTAAGAATGTGCACATAACGCCTGCGGCTGCTCCGCTAAAATACGCCGCATCAGCCCACCAAAAACCCAGACAACAGGTCAAACCGAGAACGATCTGCGCCAACAATACATTAGCCACCACACTGTTTTGGTGCAGCCTCTGCATTAAGGCGGCGCGGATTATAAAGACTGGTCGTTTAACCTTCAACGCTTTTACACCCTGTATAGCGCGGAAACCGCGGATTTATCCACATCTGTGCGGCAACACAGTTAATCGCGCTCAAACAGGGTTACGCCGGTAGATGCAGGCGCTGCAAAACGCCGTCGAGCTCGTCCAAGCTGCCATACTTAATTACTAATTCGCCCCGACCCTGAGCACGCTGTGTAATATGCACGTTTGCCCCCAAATAGTCCGACAAGCGTCGCTCCAGCAGCACCGTGTCGCCGTCTTTATCGCGGCCGCGTTCTTCTTGCTTGGTCGATACCGCGGATAATTTACGCACTAACGCTTCAGTTTGGCGCACGGAAAGCTTTTTCGCTGCGACATCTTGGGCAATCAAATCCTGTTCGGTACCCGCCAAACCCAACAACGCGCGGGCATGGCCCATATCCAGCTTGCCCTCCATTAGTAAATCCCGCGCAATGCTACCAAGGTTGAGCAAGCGCAAACTATTGGCAATGGCGGCGCGAGATTTGCCAACGACGTCGGCCAATTCTTGTTGGGTTAAATCAAACTCTGAGCGCAGCCGTGACAATCCTAAAGCCTCTTCTACCACATTTAGGTTTTCGCGCTGAATATTCTCAATCAACGCAAACGCCGAGGCTTCTCGATCGCTGACATCGCGCTGAACCACTGGGATAGTCTGAAGGCCCGCTTGCTGGGCAGCGCGCCACCGCCGCTCACCGGCAATAAGCTCGAAGCCGCCTTGCGGCAGTCTGCGCACAACAATCGGTTGCAGAACGCCATGCTGCTGTATCGACGTCGCCAATTCTTCTAACGCCTCAGCGGCAAATGTTCGTCTGGGCTGAAACGGGCTAGGCTTAATGTCCACAACGGCTATTTCAGCAATCGCTTTAACCGCGTTCTGGGGCACGTTACGCTCCTCCACAAGCGCGCCATCTGCTGTCTCTTTAGTCGGTCGAGAAAGCAGGGCATCCAGCCCTTTTCCTAGTTTTTTTTTCGTCATGTGCTGATGCTCGTTACTGTTTGCGGTCGCTTGTTCATTTGGCGTTTCGTTTGCGCACTTCGGCCGCCAACGCTTGGTATGCCAGAGAACCACGTGAGCCCCTATCGTAAAGCAAGATCGGCAATCCGTGACTCGGCGCTTCGGCAAGACGCACATTGCGCGGCACCACCGTGCGAAACACTTGGTCGCCAAAATAGTGGATCAACTGCCGAGACACATCTCGAGTCAAACCATTGCGCGGGTCGTACATGGTGCGCAACAATCCTTCAATATGAAGAATTGGGTTGGCTTTTTCGCGAATTCCATCAACCGTATCCAACAAAGCACTCAGACCTTCCAAGGCGTAATACTCGCACTGCATGGGGATGAGCACGCTCGTCGCAGCGACAAGTGCGTTGACTGTCAAAATGTTAAGTGACGGCGGGCAATCAATTAATACGTAATCGAACGCCGACGCGTCACCCTTAAGCAAATCGCGCATCACAAATTCGCGATCGTTGTGCTGCAATAGCGCGACCTCTGCTGCAGTTAAATCAAGGTTTGACGGCATCACCTGATAGCTGGCGGGGGAGGCTTGAGAAACCTCCGCAAAAGCCAATTCTGCCATTAACCAATGGTAGCTCGACGCCTGAAGGTCGTTTTTATCGACGCCGCTGCCCATAGTCGCATTGCCCTGAGGGTCTAAATCGATCATCAACACCCGTTCGTTCAGCGCCGCTAAAGCTGCGGCGAGGTTCACCGTTGTGGTGGTTTTCCCAACTCCGCCTTTTTGGTTCGCTACGGCAATGATTCTAGTCAACGTCTTTCCAATATTTCTAAAACGTGCGGTTGTTCGATATCGGGAACGGCAATTCGCTCCGTGCGGCACCGATATTCCGTTTTCTCGTCTCCGCCTTGATCTTTCGGGTCGGCAGAGTTCTCTTGGGTGCTACTGAACACAACCATGCGAGCGCCATGGTTTAATGCGGGTTCGAGCATCGGCCATAACTTCGCTGACGGTGCCACCGCCCGGGCTAACACCGTATCGAAACGTCCAGCCCGATGTTCCGCGGTGACATCCTGTTCTAGCAGATCCACATTTGACAACTGCAACTCACTTTTAACCACCCGCAAAAACCGTATTCGTTTCGCCATCCGGTCGCACAAAGTGAACTGTCGCTCAGGATTTACAATGGCTAGAGGAATTCCGGGTAACCCAGCCCCAGTACCTATATCCAGCACAGACACACCGTGCAAGTAAGGGCTAACACTCAGGCTGTCCAATATATGCCGCGACCAGAGGCGGTCTATGTCTTGGCGCGAGATCAGATTAATGCTGCGATTCCACTTTTTCACCAACGCGACGAAGCGCAGCAACAGCTGCTCTTGTTCTTTCGTGATGCAGACACCCAGTTGCTCGGTGTCTGTCCCTAATTGGTTAGGCCAAACGTTCAGACGGAAGCCATTTTTTTCGCGTGAATTAACAAAATCGACAATGCCGCTGGCGTCATACCTTGAATCCGCGCGGCGCGCGCGAGTGATTCTGGTCGCTGTTGATCCAGTTTTTGGCGCAACTCATTAGACAGTCCATCGATCCGTGAATAGTCGAGCTCTGGCGGTATTTGCATCCCTTCGTGTCGGCGAATTTTGGCGATTTCATCATCCTGGCGCCTGATATACCCAGCGTACTTCGTTTCGACTTCCAGCTGGCGCAATACGGTCATCCTTAACTCGTTACGCTTGTCCAGAGATAAGGCTTCTGCAACACGATCTGCTGTTACTTCGGGACGTCGCAGTGCATCCAGCAGCGTTGTTTCTTTGCGTAGCTTCAGATCTAAGTCGCCATCTAGGACGCTTCCTGGCATGACGCATTCGCCGGCAAACTGCTTGCTCAGCGCTTGCAGTTGGCTCATCTTGTCCTCGTAATGGAGCCGTCGCTGCGTGCCTATCAGGCCCATATCAACGCCCAACAAGGTCAATCTTTGGTCCGCGTTGTCTTGTCTTAACCGTAGTCGAAACTCCGCTCGGCTGGTGAACATTCGATAGGGTTCTGTGGTGCCTAGGTTAATCAAGTCGTCAACTAGGACACCAATATAGGCCTCATCTCTGCGCGGCTCCCAAAAGCTCTTGCCCTGCACCTTACGAGCCGCATTGATGCCTGCTAGCAAGCCTTGAGCCCCGGCCTCTTCATAGCCCGTCGTACCGTTTATTTGGCCCGCAAAAAATAACCCCTCAAGCGCCTTGGTTTGCAGCGAGTACGTCAAATCCCTGGGGTCAAAATAGTCGTATTCAATCGCATAACCGGGTCGAGATATGTGCGCCTGTTCGAACCCTCGCATGGTTCGCACGAACGCCAATTGAACATCAAAAGGCAAGCTTGTAGATATGCCATTTGGGTACAGCTCTGTGGTTGTTAACCCTTCGGGTTCTATAAAAATTTGATGTTGCGTTTTATCCGCAAAACGCACCACTTTGTCCTCAATGCTCGGACAATAGCGGGGACCTACCCCCTCAATAGCGCCACTAAACATTGCTGAGCGGTGCAAGTTGTCACGAATAATCTGATGCGTCCTGTCATTGGTATAAGTGATATGGCATTCAGTCTGAGCGGGGTGCTCAGATCTTTGCCCTATTGACGACATGACTGGTCGCGGGTCATCTCCCGGTTGTTTTTCGAGCTTAGAAAAATCCACAGTGCGGCCATCAATCCGCGGTGGTGTGCCGGTTTTCAGCCGACCCACACGAAACGGCAGTGCTCGTAAGCGCTGCGCCAGCACGCTCGATGGTGCATCGCCAGCTCGTCCACCAGGCTGTTGTTCATGGCCTATATGTATTTTTCCATCTAGGAACGTCCCCGTAGTGAGGACCACACAGGGCGCATAAAAATCCAGATCCATCTGGGTTTTACAACCAACCACTCGATCGCCTTCAACAATCAGATCAACTACTGACTGCTGAAAGATTTTTAAACCCTGTTGGTTTTCAAGGATGCGCCGCACGGCGTTTCTATAAAGCGCTCGATCCGCTTGAGCGCGTATAGCGCGCACGGCTGGACCCTTGCTGGAATTAAGTACCCGAAAATGAATTCCCGCTTGATCCGTAGCTCGACCCATGACGCCGTCCATAGCGTCAATCTCGGCAACTAGGTGGCTCTTACCTATCCCGCCAATCGCTGGATTGCAAGACATCTGACCAATTGTTTCGATGTTTTGCGTAAGTAAAAGCGTACGAACGCCCATTCGCGCAGCAGCGGCGGCGGCTTCGGTTCCGGCGTGGCCTCCGCCGATAACGATGACATCAAATTGTTCTGGATAACGCATACCTTCCATCCAGGCTGCGACGGGCGCGATAGTATAGTGATTGGGATTCGTTTTGGAAGGTGTCTACTTACCAATGCAGAATTCGGAAAAAATCCTCCCGAGCAACTCATCGGCACTAACGTCGCCTGTAATACTGCCTAAATGGCGCTGGGCTAGAGATAACTCCTCAGCAATTAACTCTGCCGACAATCCCTCTTGCAATGCCAATTGCGCTGCTTCAACTTGGCTTGCCGCTGCTTTAAGCGCATCTACATGCCGCGCACGTGCAGAGAACTCTGTGCTTTCATCGATAAAACCAACGAGCTCTTGAAGTTTTGTTTTTAGCCCATCTAGACCCGCCCCGGTCAATGCTGATACCGATACATGGCTAATCTCTTTGGCCAACTTCGGCGGCGGTGCTAAATCCGCTTTGTTGACCACGACAAGCAGCTTCGACAAGGCAGGCCGCTCATCCCACGCCTCTGCTCTAATGTTAGTTATTTGTTGCAACAGATCCGTAACGCTGAGTTCCGGAGCGGCCACGACCAACAATACAATGTCTGCCTGAGTTATTTGAGCACGCGCACGCGCCATGCCCTGCTGCTCAATTGCATCCAAACTCTCACGCAAACCCGCCGTGTCTATCAAGCGTATCGGTAAATCATTAACCAGCAAATCGACTTTTAGCAGATCACGGGTGGTTCCAGGGATATCCGTTACTATCGCGGCGTCTTCTCCTGCCAGAGCATTGAGTAAGCTAGATTTCCCGACATTAGGGGCGCCAATTAGTGCAACTTGAACTCCATTGCTGAGCAATCGACCTTGATTGGCACTGTTGATAATGTCTTTAAGCGCTCTAGCCAAACGATCGAGTGCATCCACCACACCCGCTTGTTCGAGAATTTCTATCTCTTCATCGGGAAAGTCGATTGCCGCCTCTACCTGAACCCGCAGCATTGTCAGACTTTCAATCAAATCGTTGATCTTGCTAGAGAAATCACCACGCAGAGTATTGAGTGCTGCTCGAGCGGCGGCTTCGGATGTACTCGCGATTAAATCGGCAATGCCCTCGGCTTGAGCTAGATCCATTTTCCCGTTGAGAAAAGCGCGTTCGCTGAACTCGCCCGGTCTCGCCACCCGCGCTCCATGTCTGCAAAGGGTGTTAATGATTCGCTGTTGCACCACAGGCCCACCATGACCTTGCAACTCAACAACCTCTTCTCCAGTAAATGAATTGGGCTCCGGAAACCACAACGCAATGCCATTATCTAGGGGCTCTGTCCCATCAACGAAGTCACAATAAACCGCTCGACGTGCAACTAATTTTCGCGCGCAAATGATTTCTGCAATATGTCTAGCACCCTGTCCCGACAGTCGCACAACCCCGATACCTCCCTGGCCTGGAGGAGTGGCTACGGCACATATGAGGTCTTGGTCGATAGCTTGTGTCATGCGCTGATGGCATACCGCCTAATAAGCTTTGCCGATTTACCCAGCTAGCCGTTGCTTTGCGCTTTTTCCACCTGGCGATAAACAAATGTTTGTTGAGCTATCGACAGCAAATTGTTGACCAACCAATAGAGGACTAAGCCCGCCGGGAAAAATAAAAACAACACCGTGAACATAATAGGCATCATTTTCATGATCTTTATCTGCATTGGATCCCCTACTTGAGGGTTCAACGCTTGCATTAAGTAGGTACTGGCGCCCATCAATAAAGGCAAAATAAAGTACGGGTCCATCGCCGCTAGGTCATTAATCCAAAACAAGAACGGTGCTTGTCTAAGCTCGACGGATTCCAACAACACCCAATACAACGCCAGAAATATAGGCATGGGCAATAACATGGGTAGACAACTGCCCAAAGGGTTAGCGCCTTCTTTTTTATATAGCGCCATCATTTCTCGGGATAATTTTTCACGATCGTTCGCATATCGCTCTTGAACGCGTTTCATTGCCGGAGCAACACGACGCATATTCGCCATAGAACGATAGCCTTTGGCAGACACCCAATACAAAGCAGCCTTTACCGCGAGCGTAAGCAGGATAATTGAGAACCCCCAGTTACCTGTCAATAAATGGAAGTAATTCAGGACTTTGAACAATGGTTCCGCGATCCACCATAGAAAGCCATAGTCGACCGTCATGTTCAAATTCGGGGCAATTTTTTCTAAACGGATTTGGTCTTTGGGTCCGGCATAAAAACCAGTTTTCCAGTACCCAACGTCCCCTGGAGCAACCTGCTTTGCTTGGCCAATAGTTCGGAAAAGATAGTTACCGTCCCGACTGCGACTCGCCTCATAACGGTTTTGCTCATCAGCTGGCGGCACCCAGGCGGATAAAAAATAGTGTTGAAGGAAGGCCACCCATCCACCTTCCAAGGTGAAACTAAGTGGACGTTCGTCGAGATCGTCAAATTCGACTTTTTCATAGCGAGTGTCTGGCGTCGTCGTTGCACCGCCATAGAAAGGCTGCGGCGCGAGGGGTATTGACTCATCTAAACTCGGCGCTCCCCGATCGCGTTTTATTTGAGCAAACATACCGGCAACAAACGCGCTGCCTTTATTGTTTATTACTCTATATTCAACATCGACAAGATAATCGTCAGCTCTAAATCGAAAGATCTTTTCCACCGGGTTGCCTGCAACATCCGCGCGCAACACAACCTCTATTTCACCCTGACTAATCTCAAAGTTTGACTTGTCTGCGCTATAAAGTGGTCTTTCTCCGTTGCTGTCCGTGCCATCTGCGCCAATTAGGCCACTTTGAGCGATGTAAGTGCGTTGCTGACTTTGATCTAGGAGAACAAAGGGCACATCTGGGCGATCTATTTCCATCGGAAACTTCGGCAATAGTACTCGAACGACATCGCCACCTTTACGATCTATCCATATTTTTAATGACGGCGTTGTTACCGTAACCAACCGATCTCCAGTCACTGTCGCCAGAGCATTTATGGGCTCAACACCAGCCACATCTAACGACGATATAGCAGGGATATCGCTATCTGAAACAGCGAGGGTTGGTGTGTCTGAATCATCATTAAAGGAGGCATCGGCTACCGGCTCAGTTGCCATGATTTGTGGTTCAGCAGCATAGAAATCTTGATCTCTGGATTCTTGCATATCCTCATTCCAAGCGAGAATAAGCAGATATCCGGTTGCCGCTAAGCAAATCAATAAAACAACCCGTTGAATCTCAGCCGGCAGCATGTTTCACCTCTGTTTTTTTGGGTTCCGCCATTGGCACTGGGTCCACGCCTCCGGCGCTCCAAGGATTACAACGCAAAATACGCCAAGCAGCCAACCACAAACCCCGCCAAGGGCCGTGTTCACGTATAACGCCAATTGCATAATTTGAACAAGTCGGATGATAACGACAGCAAGGCGCATTCATTGGGCTAATGATGAGTTGATACATTCTTATCAAGCTGACGAGAACAGCCCCTATGTATTGCTTTATCTTCTCTGTCACTTAAACGCTGCCAATAGATAATCTTGCAAACTGGCCAATCAAAGCCTCTCTGAGTTGTGTCGCCGGGATCTTGCTGAATACTTGCACCACGATGTCGCTCGCAGGGAGGTTAATTCGTGATGTTCTAAATTGTTCTCGAATAATTCGCTTTATCTTATTGCGATCATGCGCTTTAGCCGTACCGCGCTTAGGTACGACCAGACCTAGACGCGCGCTGTTGCTGCCATTGTCCCGAGCCTTTATTTGCACAACCCCATCTATCAGCTTGATTTGTGGCCGTCTGAGGACTAAGGAGTATTCAGCGCCTTGGAGGATACGGGCTTGCTTAGGGAAACCCTGGCTCATATGCGTATTAGACGGTTAGCCGTTTACGGCCTTTGGCTCTACGGGCATTCAGCACCTGACGGCCAGCCTTAGTTGCCATTCGTGCCCGAAAACCATGGGTTCGTTTGCGTTTAAGATTACTTGGTTGAAATGTTCTTTTCATGGTTTACGACAACTCTTCTTAACCTAGCAAGGCGAATTGGCTCAACTAGGTCGTATATTAAGGGGCCGCGATTCTAAGAACTGACTTTTACCCTGTCAATCAAATGGAATTATATATATTGATTGCTTTTGTTACTTGTTATTAGTGAGCGCTTTTTGTGTGGGAAAAAGGCTTAAAGCCCCGTCAGTGTTTGGCTGCGCGGCTCGGACTAACTGTGGACAACAGGCGGGTAAATATTTGAAAGGAAGTGGACAATTTAGTTATTAAAAGTTATCCACAGGTTGTCAAAGCAATTGCACACAAAGTAGCGAAAAGAATGGCTTACCTACAGAGCGGTTCTACAAGGGCTAAGTGTATGAAAAAGAAGGAATAGCTTATTTTATCGTCAAAAAATGACATCCGTAATGGATCTTCGATTCATCAAAGGAATACAATGATGCTCGAGCAAAGAGCAATTTGTCCTGCGTTAAAGCACACTCGTTAGATCCACTGTGCATAGCGTCATTACAGCGATAAGTTAAAGAAGAGGCAGCGTCCGGGTGACATCAACAATTTGGCAACAATGTTTGGCGCAGCTAGAAGTAGAGCTGGGTCAGCAACAGTTTGAGACCTATATAAGGCCACTACAGGCAAATTTTAATGCAGGACAATTGACACTAAAAGCGCCAAACGTCTACGTCGAAAATCATGTAAGGCAATCTTATTTGGAGCGAATCTCTGAATTTTTAGACAGCGTAGAGGATATCGCACCCGTTGAATTGTCTGTTGGGGAATTCGTAAACCAAGAAGTTGATAAAACTGAAGACGCTTCAGCGGAACGAATGGCGCCGAGGACTGCGATAAAGTCCACCCAACGACATAAAACCGAAGCGCACAACTTGAACAGAGAATTTACCTTTGACACTTTTGTTGAAGGCAAGTCAAACGAGTTGGCGAGAGCGGCAGCCACCCAGGTCGCTGATAACGCAGGTCGGACCTATAACCCACTGCTACTTTATGGCGGTGTAGGATTAGGCAAAACACATTTGATGCAAGCTGTGGGCAATCAACTACTGCAGCGAAATCCTAATGCCAAGGTGTTGTACCTGCACTCACAACGCTTCGTGCAGGACATGGTAAAAGCCCTGCAAACGGGCACAATGCAGGACTTTATGAAGTTCTATCGTTCGGTAGACGCCCTGTTAATTGACGATATACAGTTTTTTGCGAAAAAGATGCGCTCTCAGGAAGAATTCTTTCATGTATTTAATGCGCTTCTGGAACGAGGCCATCAAATGGTGCTTACCAGCGATAAGTACCCGAGAGAAATAGATGGTTTAGAAGAGCGATTGAAATCGCGTTTTGTCTATGGATTAACGGTTGAGGTTGAGGCGCCTGATTTAGAAACGCGTGTTGCAATTCTTATGAAAAAGGCTGAAGCCGAGCAGATCTTTTTGGATCAAGGCGTAGCTTTTTTCATGGCGGAACGCATACGGTCGAATGTAAGAGAGCTAGAGGGCGCGCTTAGGCGGGTCATTGCGAATGCACGCTTTACGGGCAGTCGAATCTCTGTCGATCAGGTGAAACGCGCCTTAAGGGATTTGTTTGCAATTCAGGATCGACAAATATCTATCGATAATATTCAGCGAACCGTTGCGGAATACTTCAACATTAAAATGGCCGATATGTTGTCCAAGCGCCGTAATCGATCTATCGCGAGGCCGCGCCAAATCGCGATGGCATTGGCAAAGGAGTTAACGAATCACTCGTTACCTGAGGTTGGGGATGCCTTTGGTGGGCGCGATCACACTACGGTGCTGCACGCATGCCGCAAGATCGAAGAGTTGCGCGGCACAACAGCTGACGTTGCAGAGGATTATAAAAATTTGACGCGATTGTTGGCAGGTTAGAGGTTGGTATGAAATTTACTATTGCGAGAGATCGATTGCTTAAAGCGTTACAGCTGGCAACAGGCGTTGTGGAACGTCGGCAGACCCTACCGGTACTGGCGAATCTGCTAATAAGGGCAGATGAAAATGGGGTTGCGCTTACGGGGACGGATCTAGAGGTCGAAATGGTTGCGCATACGAACGTCGATGTAGAGCAACCTGGGGAAATTACAATACCCGCGCGGAAACTGGCAGACATCTGGCGGGCACTGCCCGATGGCGCAGACGTTTCGGTTAGCGCCGAAGGTGACCGATCCACAATAAAGAGCGGCCGCAGTAGGTTTACCTTGGCAACCCTACCAGCGAACGATTTTCCCCAGATCGAGGGTGGCGAAACTGATGTTGTTGTGAGCGTAGCCCAGGCCGATTTACGCGCATTGATCGATCAGGTGGGGTTTGCGATGGCGCAGCAAGACGTTCGTTATTTTCTTAACGGAATGTTGTTTGAGGTCACGGAAGAACACTTGCGCACCGTGGCGACAGATGGGCACCGGTTAGCTATGTGCACCAAAGGCTGTACCCTTGAGACACCGATTACCGTTCGACGCCAAGCTATTGTGCCGCGCAAGGCTGTACTAGAGCTCAGTCGCTTACTGGATGAAGAGGATGAGGCGATTCGTATTCAGTTAGGGTCTAACCATTTGAGGGTTACCAAAGGGCCTTTCACCCTGACTACGAAGTTGGTAGATGGTCAATTCCCCGACTACGACAAAGTGGTACCCAAGGACGCTTCCCGCACTTTGATCGGTGATCGAGACTCGCTGCGACAAGGATTTCAACGCGCCTCTATTCTGTCCAATGAGAAGTACCGAGGTGTGCGTTTGGCAATAGCTGCCGACCAACTGACCATCCAAGCCAATAACCCCGAACAGGAAGAGGCCGAGGAGGTGGTGGCTGTAGAGTTCAGTGGCAGTGATTTAGAAATTGGTTTTAATGTCAGCTATCTGCTCGACGTGCTCGGTGTTATGGCGGCGGATGGGGTGAAGCTTTCGGTTTCTGATGCAAATAGTTCGGCTTTGTTGGAATCCTCTAGATCGGATGATGCGCTGTACGTTGTCATGCCGATGAGGCTGTAACGCTTTGCGTGCGATGCTCTGTTGCTGCTTAATTCCCTTGAAGTAGAGCAATTCCGTAACCTTACCTCGGCGCGGTTAGACCTTTGCTCCGGATTTAATTTAATCGAAGGGCCTAATGGCGCTGGAAAGACGACGCTATTAGAAGCCATTCACTTGTTAGCCCGAGGCAAGTCGTTTCGCTCCTCAAAAATAAGCAACCTTGTTCAACGTGACGCATCATTGTTGCGTGTTCGTGCGCAAGTGGAGGGGTCGGCCGGCCGCCGCCGCCATTTGGCATTAGAAAAACGCGCTGGTGGACATGCGCGACTGCGACTTGATGGGCAAGAGGTAAAAAGCGCTGCGGCATTGGCCTCATTTTTACCGATTCAACTGGTGCTGCCGAATGTAGCAGATTTAGTTTTTAACGGACCGTCGCTGCGCAGGGAATTTCTTGACTGGGGCGTGTTCCACGTGAAACAAGAATACGTCCGTTTGGCCCGGCAATATAGAAAGGGGTTGCGGCAAAGAAATGCGTGGCTGCGCGATACTAAGCCTGATGAGGGCACACAAGACCCTTGGCTGCCGGCGATCACTGAAGTCGGCCAACAAATAAGCGCGCTTCGAGAGGGGTATCTCGCTAGATTGACCCCTATTTTTGATGAAATACTTGCGCGTCTGGACCCGGAGCTGGACTGTTTGTTGGGTTACCATGCCGGCGGTTACGAGAAAAACCTAGCAGAAACCCGGAAAAAAATGGCCGAAAGCAAGGCCCGCGATGTAAAATCAGGAGCGACGCACTTGGGGCCGCACCGAGCGGATGTGGCTATCTGGCTGGCTGAGGCCTCAGCCCAAGAGACGGCGTCTCGGGGGCAGGGCAAGACGATTAGCAGCGCGGCGGCGCTGTCTCAGTCGGCACTATTGGCGCAGTACAACGACCGGCCGTCGCTGGTGTTGATTGATGATTTTGGCGCCGAGCTTGATCGGGCGCACCGGCTCAGGTTGTTGGATACACTTGTGGCGATCGGCTGCCAAGTGGTTGCAACCTCCACAGAGCCGCTGGCTGGGCTGCTTAGCGAGCTGAGCGACGAACACCTGAAGGTGTTTCACGTGGAACATGGGTCCGTCCGTGTTTTAGAGGATAAGGGGCTATAGGTGCGCATTAAGCGTCCGTTGGTGGTGGTTAAACGAACCTGGAAGAAAAATGAGCGACGAAAATAGTTATGACTCAGAGAGCATCAAGGTGCTCAAGGGTTTAGACGCAGTGCGCAAGCGCCCGGGCATGTACATTGGCGATACCGAAGATGGCACTGGGCTGCATCATATGGTTCAGGAACTGGTCGACAACTCGATTGACGAGGCACTGGCCGGACATTGCGATACGGTTTATGTGACCGTCCACCCTGAAGAAGCCATTACTGTTCGAGACAACGGTCGGGGCATTCCCGTAGATATCCATGCGGAAGAAAACGTCAGCGCCGCAGAAGTCATTATGACTACATTGCATGCGGGAGGTAAGTTTGACGACAACGCCTACAAGGTTTCAGGGGGTCTGCACGGTGTCGGTATATCCGTAGTTAACGCACTTTCGGATGTATTCAAGCTAACAGTGAGGCGTGACCAAAAGGTCTATCAACAAGAATATCATCACGGCGTTCCAACAGCGCCGCTCAGAGAGGTTGGCGCGACCGAGGAAAGAGGCACGGAATGCTATTTCCATCCGTCTGCTGAGACCTTTCACAATATCCGGTTTCAGTATGAAATCTTGGCCAAGCGCCTGCGTGAGCTCGCTTTCCTAAATTCCGGGGTCGCGATTCACCTGAACGAGGAAAAAACCGGGAAAGAGGACATCTTCATTTACGAAGGCGGCTTAAGTGCCTTTGTGGCATTTCTTAATCAAAACAAAACCCCCCTTAACGACGTCTTTCATTTTTCGGTTGAGCGTGAAGACGGCATTGGTGTTGAAATTGCCATGCAATGGAATGACACATTCCAAGAACAAGTCCACACCTACACCAATAACATCCCTCAAGGTGATGGCGGCACTCATTTAGCTGGTTTTAGGGCTGCGCTTACTCGGACCCTCAACACCTATATTGAGCGCGAGAATATGCTCAAGAAAGCTCAAGTCAGCACTACTGGGGATGATGCCCGCGAAGGCTTAACGGCGGTGATCTCGGTGAAAGTCCCTGACCCCAAGTTTTCGTCTCAAACAAAAGATAAACTGGTCTCCAGCGAAGTAAAAACAGCGGTGGAACAGGAGCTCTACCGGTTTTTTGGTGAATTCCTCGATGAGCACCCGCAAGACGCAAAAGCGGTTGTTGGGAAGATGATCGATGCGGCGCGTGCGCGTGAGGCCGCGCGCAAAGCGCGCGATATGACCCGCCGGAAAGGCGCCCTCGATATTGCCGGCTTGCCTGGCAAACTGGCAGATTGCCAGGAAAAAGATCCGGTACTCTCCGAGTTATTTATCGTTGAGGGCGACTCCGCAGGTGGTTCGGCAAAACAGGGCAGGGACCGGCGCACCCAGGCAATATTGCCGCTGAAGGGCAAGATCCTTAATGTTGAGCGCGCGCGCTTTGATAAAATGTTGTCGTCTCAAGAGATTGGCAATTTAGTCACGGCTTTGGGTTGTGGTATCGGCAAGCAAGAATTCGATGTAGAAAAGCTTCGTTACCACAGCATCGTGATTATGACCGACGCCGACGTAGACGGTTCGCACATACGCACACTGCTGCTAACATTTTTCTTTCGGCAGATGCCCGAGCTGCTTGAGCGCGGCCATATATTCATAGCCCAACCGCCGCTTTATAAGGTCAAAAAGAATCGCCAAGAGCGCTACGTCAAAGACGACGACGAGCTCAATGGGTATTTTTTAGAATTGGCCGTGCAGGATGCTAAGTTGTTTGTAAACCCAGAGGCGCCGGCGATTCAGGGCGAGGCGTTAGAGGCGTTGATAAGCGATTTTCAACAGTTACTCAAAGATCTTGCGCCGTCTAATCGCAAATATCCCGAAGAGATTACTAGGGCTTTATTGCGTGTTGGTGGTCTTGATGAAAGCGTGCTCTCTGATGAGGCGGCGATGCATGATTGGGCAGAAACCTTAAAAGAAACGTTAGCAGAAAATCCGGCGACGGATGCCTCAGTAACGGTTTCTTTAGATACCGAACATAATGTTTACTTGCCGACAGTGAGTTTGCTTCTCAAGGGGCGACGTAAAACGGTTGCCCTTACTAAAGGTTTTATTGGCGGGTTTGAGTATCAACAAATATCGGCGATGCGAGCACGCTTGGAAAACTTATTAGAACCGGGCGCCTTTGTTCAGAGAGGCGAAAAAACGGCTGCAGTTGTCCACTTTGCTGAAGCCTTTGAGTGGTTGCAGAGCGAGGCGCGCCGAGGTGTGGACATTCAGCGTTATAAAGGTTTAGGGGAAATGAACCCGGATCAATTATGGGAAACAACCATGGATCAGAATGTGCGCCGCATGCTGCGCGTCACTGTTAATGATGCGATTGGCGCCGATCAAATGTTTACCACATTAATGGGCGAACTGGTTGAGCCTAGGCGAGACTTTATTGAGTCGAATGCGTTATCAGTGGTTAACCTCGACGTTTAATTTGTTTTCTCAGACACGCTCGCGCTCGATTTTGTTCTAGCAATGCGGAAAGAAAATCTCAGGCGGTGCAGCTGGTGCGAGGGTGATGCCCTTTATGAGCGCTATCATGACGAAGAGTGGGGTGTGCCCATTTTTGATTCGGCGGCATTGTTTGAACGGCTGGCTCTTGAGTCTATGCAAGCCGGCTTGGCATGGATAACGGTGCTGAAAAAACGTCAACATATGCAGACCCGGTTCTTGGGGTTTGACCCAATTAAACTGGCTCGTTGTAATGAGCGCCATATCCAATCATGGCTGCTCGATGCTGGACTCATTCGGCACAGGGGTAAGTTGCAAGCACTCGTGTGCAATGCCCGATTAACGATTGCTGAGGCGGATTTCTCGGGTTTGCTGTGGCAATTCGCCCCGGACCGAACTCAGGTAAGCCAACCTTCGACCCAGCCCCCAAGCCAAACGCCAGAATCTCAGGCTATGGCGAAATTGCTCAAGAGCAAAGGGTTCCGCTTTGTTGGGCCGACCACCTGTTATGCATTTATGCAGAGCGCTGGCATGGTTAACGATCATGCGAAGGATTGTTGGCGATACAAGCCCTGTCACACGCTCCAATGCAATAATCGGTAAGAGCCAATGATGACCTGGGCTTTAAACTTCTCTTTGTGGTGCTTGAGCCAAATGCCGGCGCGCATAATTATTTTTATTTGCCGACTGCTTGCCCGGCGAATGGTTGTGTGGAACACAGAAGCTGCAAGAATTTCTGCAATAAATATTGAGTTGTGTTTGCCTCACTTATCTCCAGAAGAAAGGCAACAGATGTGCTGGCAAAGCCTAATGAACTCGATGCTCTTAGTTTTTGAATTGGCGCAGATGCGTTTCCGCAAGGTTGCGGATATGCGCGAATCCATAACACGCGTTGATGGGGCAGAGTTATTGCATCGTGCGTGGGAGCATGGTCGGGGCGTTTTGTTGTTAACCCCGCATTTAGGTTGTTGGGAAATATTGGGAGCCTATCTTGGTGGCGCTTATCCAGTCTCGGCGCTTTATGACAGGCCGAATTTTGCGCCCTTAGAGGCGCATATATTGAGTGCTCGGCAGCGTTTTGGTGCGACCATGCATCCGATCGGTGGCTCCGGCCTCCGCCGTATCATGCGGGCAATGCGTGAAGGGCATTTGGTTGTACTTTTGCCCGATCAGGTGCCCGATTATCAGTCTGGCGGAGAGGTGGCGCCGTTTTTCGGCCAGGACGCCTACACAATGGCGCTTGCGCATCGGCTGCTGCAGAGAGATAGGCCGAAAGTCTTGATCGCTTCAGCCCTTCGCTGCATCGAAGACAACCAAATCCATTATCAGCTAAAGCTCTCTGAGCCCGACGCCAACATCTTCGACGATGACCCCGCAGTACATGCTGCTGCGCTGAACGCGAGTATGGAAAAGGCTATTTCGGCTCGTCCAGAACAATACCAATGGTCTTACAAACGCTTTAAGCGCCTGAAGAAAGGCGAGGCAAATATTTATCGACGCCAATAAGCAGGTGTGAGCAGCACTAAAAGCGTAAAGATTTCTAGGCGGCCTAAAACCATGTTAAACATCAGTACCCATTTGACCTCTGCCGAGATGCCGTTGTAGTTGGCCGCAACATCGCCTAAGCCGGGGCCTAAATTATTTAAACATGCCCCCACTGCGGAAAACGCCGTTATAAAATCGATGTCGCTCAGCACCATGAGCGTGCATACCGAGAGCAGAAAAAAGAAAACATAGACGCTAAAAAAACTCCAAACGGCGTCGACTCGACGATCGGCGACTGACTCGCGGCCGAGCTTGATGGTAAATACACCATTCGGGTGAATCAGGCGCTTTACTTCGCGCATGCCCTGTAGGTAAATCATCAGCACGCGGATCATTTTTATACCGCCTGCGGTGGAGCCAGCGCAGCCACCGGCAAACGCCGCGAAAAGTAAAATTATAGGGGCAACCGATGGCCACGCAGCAAAGTTGCTGGTGGTGAAACCTGTAGTGGTGGTAATAGATACGGCTTGGAAAATACCGTCGCGCAGGACCTCGTCAGAACTGCCTGGGTGCCACCAAAGGATTGCGCAGACAATCGTAGCTACCAGAGCCAGGACGAACAAATAAACACGCACCTCTATGTCCTGAAAATAATGAAGCAAATTACGGCGCCGCCACACCAGAAAGTGCAGGGCAAAGTTAATGCCCGAAAGGGTCATAAAAACGATGGCTACGGTTTCAATAATACCGCTGTCAAAGTAGCCCATACTTGTGTCGTGAGTTGAGAAGCCGCCGATGGATACCGTGGAAAAACTATGGGCAATGGCGTCGAAACCGTTCATCCCAGCAAGCCAATAAGCCAACGCACATGCGGCCGTCAATCCGATGTACAAGTACCATAGGGCCTTTGCGGTTTCGGTAATCCGGGGCGTAAGTTTGTTGTCTTTCATCGGCCCAGCCGACTCAGTTCGGTACAGCTGCATGCCACCGATGCCCAGCATGGGGTAGATGGCCACCGCCAGAACAATGATGCCCATCCCACCCATCCATTGCAGCATTTGGCGATAAATGAGAAGGGACTTGGGTAAACTGTCGAGGCCCACAATGGTTGTTGCACCGGTTGTTGTCAGGCCTGAAATTGATTCGAAAACGGCGTCCGTAAACGACAACTGCAGAGATTCGGCGAGCCAGAATGGAATCGCTCCAAACATGCCCAAACCCAAGTAAAAGAGCGCGGTCACTAAAAATCCGTCGCCACCGCGCAGTTCGCGTTTACCCCGTAATGGCAGCCATAAGATGAGACCGCTTACGAGCGTAATCGCAAAGGCAGCAAAAAAAGTCGTGTGGGTCGATTCGGCGAAGAACAGTGCCACGGCAGTAGGAAGTAAAAAAGAAAAACTGAATAGCGTCAGTAATGTGCCTGTAATGCGTAAGATAACCGTGAGGTGCATATGGTTTTTGAGTGCCTAGAAAAAGGCTAGACCGACTTGGAATAAGCGTTCGACAGCGCTGATCTGGGCTTTATCAACGAGAAATAGGATCACATGATCGTCTGATGCCACAATGACGTCATCGTGCGCGATGAGAACTTTATCGTCACGCACGATGGCGCCGATGGTCGTGCCCGGGGGCAGCTTAATTTCGCTGATACGTCGCCCCACGACTTTAGAGCTCTTTCTATCGCCGTGTGCAATCGCTTCGATCGCCTCAGCCGCGCCGCGCCTGAGGCTATGTACTCGAGCAACATCTGCCCTGCGTACATAGGACAGTAGCGTGCCAATCGTGGCTTGTTGCGGGGATATGGCGACATCGATCTCGCCACCCTGTACGAGGTCAACATAGGCCGTTTTGCCTATCAGGGTGATCACTTGGCGGACTCCCAAGCGCTTTGCCATAAGCGAGGACATCACATTAATTTCGTCATCATCTGTAACGGCGCAAAACGCGTCGCATTGATCGATGTTTTCCTCGAGTAACAACTCCCGATCGGTAGCACCGCCGTTGATCACGACAGCTGAACTCAGTTGGTCTGCTAAGTTTTGGGCGCGTTGCGGATTAAGCTCCATTATCCGAACGTCATAGTTATCCTCGGTAGCAGCGGCTAGGCGTGCACCGATGTTGCCGCCGCCGGCAATAATGACTCTGCGAAACGGCTTTTCCGCTTTGCGCAGCTCGCCCATCACGGCTGTAATGTGCTCGCGTGCAGCAATGAAGAAAACCTCGTCATCGGTCTCAATAACCGTATCCCCTGACGGAATAATAGGCTGACCACGCCGAAAAATTGCTGCGACACGAGTGTCGACACTGGGCATATGTTCGCTGAGAAAACGTAACGCTTGGCCAACCAAAGGCCCCCCTAAGTAGGCACGCATTGCAACCAGCTGAGCCCGGCCATCAGCGAAGTCCAAAACTTCTAATGCGCCGGGGTGTGACAATAGCTCAGCGATCTGTTCAGTAACGACCTGTTCAGGGTTAATTAACCGATCGATGGGAACGTGGTGTTTGTCGAAAAGAGCATTCTGGTTTAGATAAGCACTGGAACGAATCCTTGCGATTTTTGTTGGCGTGCGAAACATGGAGTAGCAAATCTGGCAGGCAACGATGTTGACCTCATCGCTGGAGGTAACAGCGACTAGAATGTCCGCGTCATCAGCGCCAGCTCTTTGCAAGACATTCGGGTGGGAGCCGGCACCTTGGACCGTTTGAATGTCCAGACGGCTTCCCAGTTCGCGCAAACGGTCGCCGTCCTGGTCAACAAGGGTTATGTCGAACGACTCTTTTGCCAGGCTTTCAGCGAGGGTTACCCCGACCTGCCCTGCGCCTAGAATCAGAATTTTCATGAGCCATGAGCCTTTTGAATCAGCGCGTAATAAAAACCATCCGTATTAGGCTCGCTAGGCAGCATTTGCCAGCCAAAACGTGTTGCTGTTCCGAACGGCAGTTGCAAGGGCTGGATACAAGCCTCGGAATGTTCGTCGACAAACTGTTCAATCACTTGGTCGTTTTCTTCGTCAAATACAGAACATGTAGAGTACAACAGGGTACCTCCCTGCTTGAGACCGCGCCATAGGTTAAAGAGCAGCGCTAATTGTAACGATTGGTGCTCGGCGATTTGGTTGGGTTGCAGTAATAATCGAATGTCTGGGTTGCGCCGAATCGTGCCACTTCCTGAGCATGGCGCGTCCACGATCAAGACGTCATAAGTCCCTTTCGAAATAGCATCAGGAGTCGTTGCATCGGCGCTTCGTAAGGTAATTTTAGAATCATCGGCGTGCCCGAGGCGCTGGCCTATTTGCAGGGTCTCCGCTAGGCGTTTGGGGTTTTTGTCATTACCAACCAGCCGATGCGCTGCGTAGCGTTTACTCAACAGTTCATGCAATTGATAAAGCTTACCGCCGGGCGCGCAACAGGCGTCGAAGAGCACCGGAGAGTCGATTGCGGCGGGAATGTTCTGCAGCACAAGGTTTGCTGGAAACTGCGCGGATAGTTCTTGCACAGCGATTTGGCCCTCGTTCCAACCGGGCAAACTCGACGCAGGTTGGGGCTTTGCCAATACAATCGCTTCGTTTGGTTCACAAACAGAGAAGGCGATTTCCTGAGAGCTTAACTCAGAGCAATAATCTGCAGTGCTTATTTTCGAGGTATTGACCCGCAACACCATCGGCGCGCGTTGATCATTTGCTCGTAACACGGCTTCTGCGTCGTTTGGGTATTGTTGGGTTATTTTTTCGATCAACCACTGGGGATTATTTGTCGCCGACGTTGTCGCCTGGTGTTCGGCGTTGCGTTGCATTTTTCGCAACACACCGTTCACTAGGCCACGTGCCCAGGGCTTGCCCAGCGGTCGGCAGGCATTAACCGTGTTGTTGACCACGGCATGAGCAGGACGACGTGAAAACTGAAGTTGGTAAGCGCCCACTAACAACAACATCTGAAGGTCATGATCCTTGTTGCGTAACGGTTTGGCGAGATATTGTGAAAGTTCGTGCTGTAGAGATAGAAAGTGGCGCACACAGCCGTACATTAGGTCTTGGTGCAATGGCGAGGCCAGCGCTTTGGATTGCCTTGCACGCAGCCAGTCCAAGGTACGGCCGTTGCGGACCACCTGCTCCAAGCCTTTGCACACTTGGGCGATAATCTGTGCATCACTAAGTTTTTGCGAATCTGAAATTTGTCCGGCCATGGTTCAGGTTGGCGGCGCCAGTGTCGAATCGAATACAGCGCCGGCGTACAAGATGTCTTTATGGCCATTAAGCGCTGCATTGGCATCCATGATTTGCCCTTTTCCGCGATTTAACTTGAGCTGAGTGATGGCCAGCCCATCTTGGCCACATTGCACAACGAGCGCGTCCTTCGATGCTTTGATGATTGTGCCCGGTTGACTTTTTGTGGTTTGAAGGTCGCTTTGTTTAGTTACTCGGGCTGCTACGATCTGCATTACCGCGCCGTTTATATCGCAACGCACCGGCATGCGATCGCATAGCGCGCGAATTTGTCGGCTTATGGCGTCAGCACTGCGTTGCCAGTCCACTAAGCGATCTTTGTTGGTTAACTTAGTCGCGTAGGTTGCGCCCTCTTGTGGCTGAGGCAATGCCGCAAGGGGTAACTTCTGCAGCGCGTCGATCAACAGCTCCGCGCCGATGTTGGCCAAAATTTGTTCTAGTGGCTGGGCAGTGTATTCAGGTTTAATGCTGACGGATTGCTGGGCAAACACTGGCCCAGTATCCAAGCCCTCTTCCATTTGCATGATGCATACCCCGGTCTCTTGGTCTCCGGCCATGATCGCTCGCTCAATTGGGGCGGCCCCGCGCCAACGAGGCAACAAAGAAGCGTGCACATTAATGCAGCCAAAGCGTGGCAGAGAAAGCACCTGCGCGGGCAGGATCAGCCCGTAGGCGGCAACGACCAGAACATCTGGTGCAGCCTGTTCCAGCAGTTGTAAATTTTCTCGATCACGCAAAGTAACGGGTTGGTCAATAGGCAAAGCGAGCTCTTGGGCGAGTTGCTTTACCGGACTTGCTTGAAGCGCTCTACCCCGCCCCTTGGGTCTGTCCGGTTGTGTAAGCACAAGCTGTGGCGTCAAGTTGCTTTGGCACAATGCGGCCAAGATGGTCCGCGCGAAGATTGGCGTCCCAGCGAACGCGATGCGTAAATCAGCCACGTTCGGCCGCGAGCTGACGAAGTTGTTTATTGATGCGGTTGCGTTTCAGGCTGGATAGGTAATCGACAAACAACTTGCCCTCAAGATGGTCGCATTCATGTTGGATACAAATCGCCAACAAACCCTCTGCACCGAGGGCCAGCGTTGCGCCGGTTACATCCTGCGCCTGCACATTAATTCGGGCGGCCCGCGCAACCCTCTCGTAGAAGCCTGGCACCGACAGACAGCCCTCGTCCCCCGTCACTTTGTCGCCCACAAGTTCCAGTTTCGGATTAACCAAAACATGAGGCGTGTCTTGGTTTTCAGACACATCCACGACGATGAGCCGCTTGTGCACATTTACCTGCGTTGCCGCGAGGCCTATTCCTGGCGCGGCATACATGGTCTCCAACATATTGTCTGCCAAGGTGGCCAGCGCATTGTCGAATACACTTACAGGAGCAGCCTTCTTGCGCAATCTTGGATCGGGATGATGCAGTATGTTGAGAAGTGACATAGGCGTGAACGTATTTCGAGGCGGCGAATTATAGCGCCAAGGCTCAGCTTTTTTGGAACATTTCAGAGCTTCGGCATCGGATTAGGCAGGGTATTCGAAAATGGCTGCTGACTTACGTCATTTTCAACGCATTGCTGATTTATTCTCCGCTTACCGGTCGGCAGCATTATGAGCTTTCTCAATAAGAGCCCGCCCCGTGAAATCGTCGCATAGCGGAACAGAGTTAGGTAGTCCCCCGACCCCCCATACGCAACATCTGCTCACGCTCTTGGCGCGCTGGCCGCGGCAATCCTTGTCGCGCTGGCTGTTAGGGGGCGATGGCGAAGTCGCCAAATTGCAACGCGGGGCGCTGCCAACGCAACTGACGCCCCGCTTGAGGCCAAAAAAAGGTTTTTTAGCGCCTGCAGATGCGGCGGGTGTTGCGGTGGTTGGTATTACCGATGGCCACTACCCCGCGCTAATCCGACAAATTCCTGACCCGCCGCTGGTGCTATTCTACAAAGGATCCCTTGAGGCCCTAAAGCGCCCTTGTGTGGCGGTAGTTGGTGCTCGTCGCTGCAGTTCAAACGGGCGTATTCTTGCCCAGCAACTAAGCGCTGATTTGGCGGCTCGTGGGGTTTGTGTCGTCAGTGGGTTAGCGCTGGGTATTGATACGGCAGCGCACGCGGGGGTGTTCGGTCAGCGGGCTTCGACAGCGGCCTTCTTGGGTTGTGGACTGGATCAAACCTACCCCCGTTCGAACGCCAAGCTGGCACAACAAATAGTTAACCAGCGCGGGGTGCTGGTTAGCGAATATCCTCTGGGAACACCGCCGTTGGCCCATCATTTTCCAGAGCGTAATCGTCTGATCAGTGGCGCCGCAGCCGCTGTTGTGCTCATCGAGGCAGGCGAAAAAAGTGGGTCGTTGATCACTGCACGCATGGCGCTTGAGCAGGGACGGGAAGTATTCGCGGTGCCGGGTCCGGCACTGAGTGAGTTAAATCGCGGCTGCCATCGCTTGATTCAGCAGGGTGCTGGTTTGGTCGTTTGTGCCCAAGACGTGCTGGACAACATGCCAATGTTAGCCACCCTCGCGCCCCTAGATGTCGAGGGAACGGAAGCAGTGGCGTCTGCGGTTCAGTTGTCACGCATGGCGCGGTCGATACTTGAGCAGCTCGACGGCTATGGCCAGTGTTTAGACGACATCGCCGCAGTATTAAAGCAAAACCCCCAAGAGGTGAGCTTGGCCATGGTCGAATTGGAGCTCGCTGGATTTGTGAGACTGGGCGGCGACGGGTATATTCGCGCTTCCTAAATGCGAGGTAAGAGACATGTCTTGGGTGGCAATTTTAATGGGTTCTGAGTCTGATTGGCCGACGATGCAATCTACGACATCAGTATTGGAGGCGTTGCAAATCAAGTTCGAAGTGAAAGTAACGAGCGCTCACCGCACGCCGGCGGCAACGCAAGAATATGTTGCAGACGCTGAAGCCAGGGGCTGCAAAGTCTTTATTTGCGCCGCTGGCATGGCCGCGCATCTTGCGGGCGCAGTAGCGGCCCATACTCAACGCCCGGTTATTGGCGTGCCGATAGACAGTGGCCCACTTCAGGGTTTTGATGCGCTGTTGTCCACCGCACAAATGCCGGGAGGGATACCGGTTGCAACTGTGGCTGTTGGTAAGGCAGGCGCGAAAAACGCTGGCTACTTAGCGGCTCAGGTTCTAGCCACCGCAGACGATGCATTGCATGAGCGGGTAGTTGCAGATAGGGCGGCGAATCGTGACAAAGTCGCGGCGCAAGATGCCTCAGTGCAGGCGTCGCTAAACGCTTAAATGCAGGCGATATACGCGGCCGCACAAAAACTCTCCTTGGGCGGCGTAGTGGCTCATGCAACTGAAGGCGTTTGGGGTCTTGCTGCTGATCCAAACAACGAAGCGGCGCTATTGCGTATCTTACAGTTGAAGCAGCGCACCGCGGATAAAGGACTGCTGTTACTGGCCGCCGATGCGGATGAGTTTGCAGCGGCGCTAGACCTTGTGGCGTCAGAGGTTAAGCGAAGGGTGGAGTCGAGTTGGCCAGGCCATGTCACATGGGTGCTGCCTAACCCGGGATACAACAGTATCGTCACCGGCGGACGGGATACTGTGGCATGTCGGGTGCCGGACCATGAACAAGCGCGGCAGCTCGCAGAGATTTGTGGTGGCCCGATTGTTTCGACATCGCTAAATCGAGCCGGCCAGCCGCCAATCCTCAACTATGCCGACGCCATGGCAGAATTTGGTGCTGAGGTGGATTGGGTACTAGAAGGAAAAACGGCGGGAGCTTTGGGTCCGAGCAAAATCCTTCAAGCGGATGGTAAGGCGTTGCGTTAAGGCGCAGTGGAGGCGGTTATGTTTTTAAAACCACGCGAATTCGCTGTCCTTGGCAATCCTGTAGAGCACTCGCTATCACCGATCATTCATCAGCAGTTTGCCCAACAATTTGACCACGCCATTACCTATTCGAGGCAGCGTCTAGAGGTTGAGACTTTTGCCCCGTATGTCCGAGATTTTTTTGCCGCGGGCGGCGGCGGCCTGAATATTACCGTGCCATTCAAGGTGCTTGCGCATGATTGCGCAGATTGGCTGGATATCTCTGCTCAGCAAGCAGCAGCAGCGAACACACTTGTTTTTGGTGCCAATGGTTTAGAGGCTTGGAATACGGATGGCGTTGGATTGATTAATGACTTAACTGAGCGTTGCAATCTAGTTCTTGCGGCGAAGAAAATCCTAATCCTCGGTGCCGGGGGTGCGGCACAGGGTATAATTGGACCCCTACTCGATTGCGCCCCCGCGTCTTTGACCGTCGCAAATAGGACTCGGGCAAAAGCTGCGGAACTGGTCAGTCGAACCGTATTGTTCTACCCATTGGCCGATATCCGCGCACAGTCTTTGCAGGAAATCGCAGATAGTCAGCAGCGCTTTGACTTAATTATCAACTCAACTTCACTTGGGTTGGATGGCGGTGACGTCACTGTGTCGCCAGAGTTGGCGGTTGGGGCATTTTGCTACGATCTAAGTTATGGCGCCGCTGCGGTTTTCGCCCGATGGGCGCAGCGGGCTGGAGCTAGTGGTGTTGCAGATGGCCTAGGCATGCTGGTTGAGCAGGCCGCGTTTAGCTACAAAATCTGGTTTGGGGTGAAGCCTCAGACGGCAAAAGTTTATCAACTGTTAGCGGAGCGATTTAACTCACGTGACTGAGTCGCAATTTATAAAGCGTCGATTCATAGCTGGTGCGGTATGCCCGCAATGCAGAGCATTGGATCGGCTGGTGTTGGAGTCTTCGGCGGACAACACGGAGCAGCGTCGTCGGTGCGTCGCTTGTGGCTTCAGCGAATCCATGGGTGCCTCAACGGCTGCCGCGGTTGCAGTCCCGCGGGCACGGTTCGAGCGCTCGCGAACGGCGTCAGTTGATCATCAGCCTGTGAAAATACTCGACCCTGGCCCTGCGCGTCGCCATAAGCGTGAAACGGACTGAATTCTCCCGAATTCCGCAAACCGTCCAAAGATTGGCAAGCTTTTCTCGCCCGGCTCTCTGCACTTAAGTGTATGTTCGTATTGCCGAATATTTTTTCGTCGCTATACTCAGCGGGCTGAGAAAAGGTTCACGCAAAGCGTGTTCGCGAAGTCAAAATCGCAGGCAATTCTCACAGCAATCAGGGATTACATTTCCTGAGGAACAGCAGAGGCACTTCTTAACATAAAGTTGAGATGTCTCTGATCTGGCTCTACGAAGAGAGGGAGAGAAAGACTTCGGTCTTGGTCGTCGAGAGCTGGTCAGCGGTGTCGCGAGAGGGCGAGATCGCCGAAATAGATTTATAGCGCATGGATTCCGTTTTTTCCTCGATTCAACGGACCACTCTACTTACGAGCGCCGTTCGGAAAACACGATGGAAGCAGATCCTTTTCTGTATTGGGATCGGCTCTGGAAAGCTTATGTGTGGTCCGGAAAATTAGCCAAGACCCGCGGGAAGCGGCTTTAAATGGCAAAAAACGACGCCATACTTTGAAGAAATACGATAGAGAGAGACACACCGGGATGAAGAAATTAATTTTGCAGGTTGCTGGCACATTAATCCTGATGCTTAGCGCAATATGGGTTCAGGCCGACCAGCTCAACTTGCGGCCCGGTGTCACTGAGATAAGTAAGGAAGTCTACAGTCTGCACATGCTGATCTTGTGGATCTGCGTGGCTATTGGCGTTGTAGTTTTTGGCGTTTTATTCTATTCGGTCTACGCGCACCGAAAGTCCAAAGGTGTTGAAGCGGCCCAATTTCATCACAGCACCAAGCTTGAACTGGCATGGACAATCGTCCCTACCCTTATATTGGTTGGGATGGCATATCCAGCCACTGAGACCCTCATTAAAATGTACGACACCGGTGGCGAGGACATGACTGTCGAGGTCCGCGGCTATCAATGGAAGTGGCAGTACAAGTATCTCGACGAGGATTACAACCGCACATTTTCGTTCTTCTCAAATCTTGCAACGCCAAGATCGCAAATCAACAACCGTCAAGTAAAGGCTGACACATATCTTTTGGAGGTCGATAGACCCCTGAAAATTCCAGCCAACCGTAAGGTTCGGTTTTTAATTACGGCGGAGGATGTAATTCACGCTTGGTGGGTGCCTGATTTTGGTATTAAAAGAGACGCTGTACCAGGTGTAGTTAATGATCTTTGGGCGATAGTGCCTGAGCCGGGGATATATCGGGGCCAGTGCACCGAACTGTGCGGCAAGGACCATGGATTCATGCCTATAGTTGTAGAGGTTCTGCCGGAGTTAGAGTTCGATGCTTGGTATGCAAGCCAAATAACAACGGAGGTGGTGCGCACCGAAAGTTTTGACGATACGTTTTCTCATGATCAGCTAATGGTAAAAGGTGAAGAGGTGTACGGAACATATTGCGCTGCGTGCCATCTAGCGGAAGGGCAGGGTATTCCCCCAGCGTTTCCCGCGATTGCAGGCTCTGCCGTCGCCATGGGGCCGAGAGACGATCATTTGCGGCTGGTTATCGAGGGCGTAACCGGGTCCGGGATGCAGGCGTTTGGCAAGCAGCTGGACCCGGTTGAACTTGCCTCGGTTGTGCACTATCAGCGCCATTCCTTTGGTAACGATGCTGGTGACCTTTCCCAGCCTGGCGACGTCATTAATTTATCCGGCGGACAATAAGGAGCCGTTATGAGTGAAGTAATACACGCAGATCATCACGACGACCATCATCACGGCCCGGAAAAGGGCCTACTGCGGTGGCTGTATACGACCAACCACAAAGACATCGGAACGCTATACCTTTGGTTTAGCTTCGCCATGTTCCTGGTGGGTGGTGTTCTTGCACTGGTAATTCGAGCCGAATTATTTCAACCAGGCTTGCAGTTTATTCAGCCGGAATTTTTCAATCAAATGACCACCAATCATGGGTTAATCATGGTTTTCGGTGCGATTATGCCCGCCTTTGTTGGGTTGGCGAACTGGTTGATTCCAATGCAGGTGGGTGCGCCCGATATGGCGTTGCCGAGAATGAACAATCTTTCGTTTTGGATTTTGCCGTTTGCATTCGGAATGATGATTTCTACCCTGTTTATGGAAGGCGGCGGGCCAAACTTTGGTTGGACCTTCTACGCCCCTCTCTCCACGACCTATGCACCGGATTCGGTGACCTACTTTATCTTCGCGGTTCACTTGATGGGCGCGTCGTCCATCATGGGCAGCATTAATATCATCGCCACGATCCTTAACATGCGTGCGCCGGGCATGACACTAATGAAAATGCCCTTGTTCGTATGGACTTGGTTGATTACCGCCTATTTGCTAATTGCAGTGATGCCCGTGCTTGCGGGCGCGGTGACCATGATGCTGTTCGATATTCATTTTGATACCAGCTTTTTCAATGCAGCAGGCGGCGGCGACCCGGTCATGTTCCAGCACATTTTCTGGTTCTTTGGCCACCCAGAGGTCTACATTATGATTTTGCCTGCGTTCGGTATTGTCTCGCACATTATCCCAACGTTTGCGCGGAAACCGCTCTTTGGATACTCATCAATGGTGTACGCGGTCGCGTCTATTGCTTTCCTTTCGTTCATCGTTTGGGCTCACCATATGTTTACGGTTGGAATGCCGTTGGCGGGACAACTATTCTTCATGTACAGCACCATGCTTATTGCCGTGCCTACGGGAGTGAAGGTATTCAACTGGATCGCCACTATGTGGCGGGGTTCGATGACCTTTGAAACGCCCATGTTATTTGCAATAGCCTTTGTGGTGTTGTTCACGATGGGCGGATTCTCCGGCCTGATGCTCGCTATCACGCCAGTCGATTATCAATACCACGACACGTATTTCGTGGTGGCGCACTTTCATTACGTGTTAGTTCCGGGGGCGTTGTTCTCGATCATCGCGGCGGTTTATTTCTGGCTGCCGAAATGGACTGGCAAGATGTACGACGAAGCGTTAGGTAAGCTGCATTTTTGGCTCTCTTTTATTGGGGTAAATGTCACCTTCTTCCCCCAGCATTTTTCTGGTTTGGCAGGAATGCCCCGCCGGATACCAGATTACGCATTGCAATTCGCCGACTTCAACATGGTGTCTAGTATCGGCGCATTCATTTTCGGTTTCTCGCAATTGGTGTTTTTATACATCTTGATTAACACGATTCGGAGCGGCAAGCCCGCGGAAGGTCGGTCTTGGGACGGCGCTAAGGGCCTAGAGTGGACATTGCCCTCACCGGCGCCCTATCACAGCTTCACCTATCCGCCCGAAGTAACTGACGCGGAAATGCAAGGGCAGTAGACCCGAGGTAAGCTATGACAGATCGAGAGGCACAACAATCTAATATTAACAAAACAGTCGGCAAGCTGTGTTTGATGGTGCTGGGTATGGTGTGCTTTGTTATCGCGCTGGTGCCTTTGTATGACTTGTTCTGCGAAATCACCGGTTTGAATGGTAAGACCGGTGGGCCTTATACATTTGATGAGGCCAAAGCTGAACCCGATAAAAGCCGCTTAATCCGAGTTAACTTCTTGACGAATACCAACGAAGGTATGGTTTGGAAGTTCTGGCCTGAAAAAGGAGGTGTGCGGGTCAATCCTGGCGCCGCAAACTCCGTGAGCTTTTATGTCAAGAATACAACTGACCAGGTGATGGTCGGTCAAGCGATTCCTTCTGTAGTTCCCGGGGCCGCCGCCGAATTCTTCCACAAAACTGAATGTTTTTGTTTTGAGCACCAAGTATTGCAACCCGGTGAAGAAATGGAAATGCCGATGCGCTTCATCGTGGGACACGAACTGCCGAAAAATATACGCTCAATCAGTCTGAGCTACGCGCTATTTGATGTAACAGATAGTGTAGAATTGGCGCAGCTCAGTTCAGGATCCATTGCTCCAGCTGCAGGAGGCTAGGGCTTATTTACTTGGAGGAGATAAATGTCTAGCGCATCAGACGCGGATAGCTCGATTTATTACGTACCGGAGAAAGGTTGGTATCCGGTGTACTTGGCTTTCGGCCTCATGGTGCTGGTTACTGGCGCAGCAGGTTGGTTGAATGACATTCGCGCTGGCGATGCCGGCAGTGGAACGCAGAGCTTGATCGGCCTAGTGATCGTAGCATTCGTACTCTATGCTTGGTTCGCTAAAGCTATCTCAGAAAATGCGCAAGGCATGAATAATGCGGCTCTAAAACGCAGTTATGTCTGGGGTATGGGATGGTTCATCTTTTCCGAGGTTATGTTCTTTGCAGCGTTTTTCGGCGCGCTTTTTTATGTGCGTGCTCTGGTTGTACCTTGGATGGGCGGCGAGGGCGGTAAGGCGCTGACTGGCACCTATTTGTGGCCGGAATTTGAGGCCGTATGGCCGGTGGTGAGCAATCCCGATCCGGCGTTGTTCGTAAACCCTGGAGAAACCATGGCGCCGCCGGATGCGGTGTCAAAATGGGCAACCTATCTACCGTTTCTTAATACGGTAATCCTCTTATCCTCAAGCGTAACGGTACATTTCGCTCACACTGCAATCAAAAATGAGAATCGGAAGAAATTAATCGGTTGGTTAGGGTTCACCGTTTTTCTGGGTGTAGTATTTTTGGCTTTGCAGATCGAGGAATATTATATCGCCTATACAGACATGGGACTCACCCTAAACAGCGGTATTTATGGTTCGACGTTTTTCATGCTGACGGGTTTCCATGGATTTCACGTCACAATGGGAACCTTTATTTTATTGGTTCAGCTTTTCCGGGCTATTAAAGGACATTTCAGCCACGAAGACTGTTTTGGTTTTGAAGCGGCAAGTTGGTATTGGCATTTCGTGGATGTGGTTTGGGTAGGATTGTTTATATTTGTGTATGTCCTCTAACGAGTAACCATCGTCAAACCAAGGGTTCCAAAAGCCTTTTTAGTTTATCTGTTTAGCCCTCCCGCAGATGCAGGTGTGTCGTGCCAGGGCGCATTAATACCCATGCGTAACTCACCTGTATAAAACCCGTAGGCAATGGTGATGAGCAACAAGGACGCAAACGTAATCCGCAAGCCCAGCGCGTAAAGGGTGCGTTTGGAATCGGGCGCTTCGGTGTCTTTAAATAAAAATACCAAGCCGCTGCTAAGGCTTAGAATGACCCCGATAAGCAAAAAGATAATAAGGAATTTAAGCACGGTTCTGTCCCACAACGTGAGGCGGTAATGTAATGGATTCCCATGTGAGCGTTAAGTGATGAAAGCCTTCAAACCAGGTGTTCGCATGACGGTATTTGTGTTGCTATTTCTGCCCATTCTTCTGGCGTTAGGCAATTGGCAGCTGCAGCGCGGTGCTCTAAAGCGTGAGCTCGAGAGCAATTACCTGCAGCAACTGACACAGTTGCCTATGGACCTGCAAAAGGCACTCGATGGCACTGCGACATCGGTAAACGATGCCTTGCCGTTGGCGCCGTTCACCCGTGTTCGGCTTCGGGGGCGTTATGGAGAAGAAAGGTTTTTCCTCGATAATCAGGTTAGCGACGGACAGGTTGGGTATTGGCTGTTCGAGACGTTTATCTTGGCTAGCGGTAGCAAAGCCCTCGTAAATAGAGGGTTCATTGCGGCTTCAAGGCAACGCGATAACCTTCCCACAGTGGCTTCGCCGCAGGGCGAAGTGACCATTGTTGCTAGCTTTTGGCCGGACTTTGGTTTGCCCCCCCTACTGCAGGAGCGCGCATGGGACCCTTCTTGGCCGAAAAGAGTCCAACGGCGGGACCTAAAACGCATGTCTGCTCTTGCAGAAAGCTGGGCTTCTGAGTTGCGTCTGGAACCCGGGCAACCGGGTGAGCTGCAGGCCGCACCGTTCGCGGAACCGCTATCCGACGCTAAACACCGAGGCTACGCTTTGACGTGGTTTGGACTTGCCGCAGCGCTTTTTTTTGGATATGTCGCTTACGGTTGTCGAAAGCCAGCAATCGACGCGGAGTCCATCAATTAACTGGGATTCTATGCCGCTGGTGAGTTAAAGAAGTGCACAGCTAAAGAGAAGAAAAAATGACATCAATACAACCGTCTCAAGGGAACAATCGCCGCCAACTGACGATCATCCTAATTACAGCAACGATCTCGCTACTTGGGAGTTATGGTTTATTTTGGGTAGCGAAGGCCGGGGTGGGCTGGGGCACCACGAATAACGGTACGTTCGTGACACCCGCGACCAACCGTCTTGATCTGGGCTGGCAGTTTCAGTCGGATCTTGAACTTTTGCAGGACAACCTGTGGTGGTTATGGCTAACGGTCGATAATTGCGACTCAGGGTGCGAGCTCGCATTGAAAAACTTAAAAGCGACCCACATTTTGCTTAACAAGGAAGCGGAGCGTCTTCGCGTAGCGTATTCCAGTATTGATGAAACCTCGCCCGGGATAGAGGGCGTGATTCGCGTCAGGCCGACGGAGCGTGATATGCCCTTCGGCATATACATTATAGATCCCTTAGGCAATCTGGTGTTTTTTTATCCAGTCGACGCGCCGCCAGAAGATGTACTAAAGGATCTCAAACGTTTACTTAAGGTGTCCCAAATTGGCTAATGTTCTGATCACTCGGCTTGTTGGCTTTGCTGTTATTTTGGCGGTTTTCGTGGTGGCGGTAGGCGCTTATACACGATTGGCCGACGCCGGTCTGGGTTGCCCGGATTGGCCTGGCTGCTACGGGTTCTTGACTGTGCCGGAAGCCGTTGCGGATGTTAGCTTGGCTGAGGCGAGGTACCCTGATGCCCCAGTTGAGGTCACTAAAGCTTGGTGGGAGATGGGTCATCGGTACATCGCAGGCGCCCTGCTGCTGCTGGTTTTTGCGATATTCGTTGTTGCTTGGCGTGGGCGTCAAGAGAACACCCCTACTACCTTTATGAGTGTGTTGTTGGTCATCATTTTGTGCCAAGCGGCTTTCGGTGCTTGGACCGTCACCCTTAAGCTTTGGCCGCAGGTCGTAACCGCGCATCTGCTGGGCGGGTTCACCACGCTCAGTCTGCTTTGGTTAGTACTACTGCGACAGGGCGTCTTCCCAAGTATCCATCGTGGTCTTCCGACACCCGGAAAACACGCCGTGATTGCGCTAGCGGCGGTGATTGGACAAATCGCTCTCGGTGGCTGGGTCTCTTCTAACTACGCGGCATTAGCTTGCTATGACTTTCCTAGCTGCGACGGATCCTACGCCCCTACCATTGACTTAGCGGAAGGCTTCAACATTTTTCAAGGCGTAGGCCCTAGTTACCTAGGCGGGCTGATGGATAATGAAGCCCGTAAAGCAATACACTGGGTACACCGCCTCAGCGCGATAGGTGTCGCAATAATCGTGGTGTCGCTTGCATGGCGGCTAATGCGCGCTAACCGCTTAATTGCGTTGACTATGGTGGCAGTGCTGTTTGCTCAAATTGCTCTGGGAATTCTCAATGTGGTCTGGGTTTTGCCGCTTTTCAATGCCACCTTACATAACGTGGGCGGCGCGTTGTTGCTGATTACCTTGGTTACAGTAAACTTCGCACCTCGTTTGCGTATCCAACAACCGATGCCGAACGTATAACGTGAACGCTGTTCCGATTCGGATACCCAATATGCACACTGCTGCCCAACCGCTTTGGCGCGATTATCTAGAGCTATGCAAACCAAGAGTGGTCTTGTTGATGTTGCTTTGCGCGGTTGTTGGTATGTTCCTCGCAACGCCTGGCGCGGTTGCTTGGCAGACTCTGGTTTTCGGCCTTCTCGGCATTGGTTTGGTGGCAGGATCCGCGGCAGTAGTTAACCATATTGCCGACGCCCGGATCGACGCTAAAATGGCGCGAACTGAGCAACGGCCTATTGCCACCGGGCGCGTTAGCAACCTTGGAGCGATACTTTTTTCCATAGCCACTGGATTATCGGGCTTTGGGATTTTGTGGTTTTTAGTTAACCCACTTACTGCGCTATTGAATTTTGCGTCGTGGGTAGGTTATGGCTTCATCTACACCATGTTCCTGAAACGCGCGACCCCGCAAAACATTGTCATCGGCGGATTGTTTGGTGCCGCCCCTCCTCTTTTCGGCTGGACAGCCGTCAGTAATAGCGTTGATCCAGGTGGATTGTTACTGGTGCTAATCATCTTTGTTTGGACGCCCCCGCATTTTTGGGCGCTCGCGCTGGAACGCAAAGAAGAATATGCCTTGGTTGACATGCCTATGTTGCCGGTGACCCATGGCGAATCATTCACCCGATTGCATATTCTGCTTTATACGATATTGCTATTGGTGTGCTCGCTATTGCCATTCGCGATCGGTATGTCGGGTTTGCTATACCTAGTCGGGGCCTTCGCCTTAGGGCTCGGATTTCTTTATTGGGCGGTCGTGTTGTTAAGGAACCGTAATACCAAAGCGCCAATGGCGACATTCCGCTATTCGATTCTTTATCTTGGGTTGCTGTTTTTGTTTCTGCTGGGTGATCACTACTTGATCAACAGCGAAGGCGCTAGCGGCCCGTCACCGGCTCCGATTCAGATGCAGATAATAGAGGTTTAAGCCAATGGCGACTATTCGCTCCACGGTATTGCTGTGTTTAGGATTCATCACGATCGTTGTTGGAATGTTTGTAATCAGTGTTACTCGTACGCCTCAGCTATCTGACGAAGAAATGCGTGCAGCTGGAGTATTTTTGTTGCCGCAACCACGCGCGCTTGCAGAGTTCCAACTGGAAAATCAGTTTGGCGAAAGCTTTGCACCAGAAAATCTCGAGAATAAATGGACTTTCGTTTTTTTTGGCTTCACAAATTGCCCGGATATTTGCCCCACCTCTATGGCTGAACTTGGTCGCGCCGAACGCGCGTTGCATAACGCTGGCGATATGGCCGAACAGCCCTTGCAGGGGGTGCTCGTCTCGGTCGACCCTGATTACGATACGCCAGAGGCCTTGGGTAGGTACGCTCAGGCATTCTCGCCGCGTTTTCTTGGTATCTGGGGCGAGCGAGAAGACTTAGTGGTGCTAACCCAGCAGGTAAACGTGGCATTTGCGAAGGTGCCGATGCCGTTGTCTCAAAGTGCTCGCGCTGACGCTTCAGGATATACCGTCGACCATACGGGCAACCTAGTCATTATTAATCCTCGAGGGCATTATCATGGATTCATAAAGATGCCGCATGAATCAGAGACTATTAGGCTCACTTACCAAACCCTTGCTGCGCGGTTTTAGGAGTGTAGGGAATATCTAAGAAGCGATTCTGCACATGGATAATGACCAAACTTTAGCGGTGTTACTGTGCCGATTGCAGGAGCTTCGGCAAAGGTTCCATGGGGTGCGCCAGCGCTCCTTGCAACTGTGTGAGCCGCTTCATCTCGAAGACTATGGCGTCCAACCCATGGCAGATGCTAGTCCGCCGAAGTGGCATCTCGCCCACACCAGCTGGTTCTTTGACACGTTTATTTTGAGCGTTTGGCAAAAGAACTACGCGGCTTTTCACCCCGCTTATGCGCACTTATTCAACTCTTATTACAACGGCGTGGGTGATCCGTTTCCGCGCGCCCGTCGGGGCAATTTGTCACGGCCGACGCTGGATGAGGTGCTGGCCTATCGACGTTTTGTCGACGACGCAATCAGTGAATTGGTGGATTCCTATCTTAGTGGGGCCGCAGTGGGCCAGATTGAAAAGATTGTGGAGGTCTTTGAGCTTGGAATAGAGCACGAACAGCAGCATCAGGAGCTGTTGCTGACCGACCTCAAATATAATTTTGGCCACAACCCCCTATACCCCGCATACAGCAATCAAATCGTTGCAAACGGCGAAGTGGCTGGCCCCCTCCTATTCGATGATTTTGCACCCGAGTTGGTCTGTATTGGCGCTGACGCGCAAGGTTTTGCCTTTGACAACGAACGGCCGCGGCATGAGGTTTTCTTGCGCCCTTTTCAAGTCGCTAACCGACTTGTTACCAATGGCGAGTTTCTGCAATTCATAGAGGCTGGAGCTTATCAGCGACCAGATCTTTGGCTGGCGGAGGCGTGGCAGCTCTTGCAGACAGGAGCCCTTCCCAAGCAACCCTTGTACTGGCGGTCGATCGATGGCCAGTGGAGTGAATATCGTATGGACGGCTTGCATCCGCTGGATTTGAATCTGCCTGTCGTGCACGTGAGCGGCTTTGAAGCCATGGCCTATGCCAGCTGGTCGGGCGCGCGGCTCTTAACGGAAGGCGAGTGGGAGTTCGTTGCCCGTAGTGAACAGGCGCAAGGGAATTTTGTCGAATCTTTGCTGTTTCACCCAGCGAGCGTGACCAAAGATTCTCGACAATTTTTTGGTGATGTGTGGGAGTGGACGAGTAGCAGTTATGCCCCATATCCGGGTTATCAGCAGTTGTCCGGTGCGCTAGGGGAATACAACGGCAAATTTATGAGTAGTCAATTAGTGCTTCGTGGCGGCTCATGCGCGACGCCAACTCAGCACATCCGTGCAACTTACCGCAACTTTTTCTATCCTGCAGATCGCTGGCAATTTACCGGCATACGTTTAGCGAAAAACACCTAGGGGGCGGATTGGCCATTGCAGAAGATTGGATCGTATACGATTACGAACCTGAGGTTGGCGTTGTCGCTGCCGAGGTACTTACGGGCCTACAAAAACCTTTAAAGACGATTGCGCCAAAGTATTTCTACGACGAGCGAGGATCGCAACTGTTCGATGCTATTACTCAGTTGCCGGAGTATTACCCGACGCGCACAGAGCTGGCTTTGTTTGAGCGCCATCTTCCCGAGATAAAGCAGCATGTCGCGGCACAACCTTTTTGCGTAGTGGAATATGGCAGCGGCTCGAATAAAAAAATTCGCCGCGTGCTGGAGGTCTTGCAGCCGGCGGCCTATGTGCCGGTAGATATTTCTCGCCAGTATCTGTTGGACAATGCGCAGCAGCTAAAAGCCGACTTTTCAGATCTCGCAATTTATCCGGTTTGTGCGGATATCAGTGAAAGCTTTGGCTTGCCGGAAGAAGTCCGAGCTATGCATAAACTAGGCTTCTTCCCCGGCTCGAGCATTGGCAACTTCACCCCCAAGGAGGCGACAGTGTTTTTGCAACGCCTGCGCGCCACGCTTGGGGCCGGTGCTCAATTGCTGATCGGCGTTGATGCAAAAAAATCCGTCTCTGTTTTAGAGGCAGCGTACAACGACTCAGCCGGGGTTACGGCGGCTTTTAATCTTAATGCATTGCAGCACTTGAACGAGCACTTGGGTGCTAATTTCAAACTTGAACAGTTTGCTCATGAGGCGCGCTACAACGTCGAATTGGGTTGTATACAAATGTTTTTGCGCAGTCGTGTCGCTCAGCAAGTAGAGATCAGCGGCTCAGTCCTCGAATTCACGGCTGGGGAGGTTATTCATACCGAAGACTCTTATAAATATCAGCCAGAGGAATTTTTGTTCTTAGCTCAAGATGCAGGCTTTACGAAAACAGCATTATGGCAAGACGCGGATGCTTGGTATTCGCTGTTTCTAATGCACACTTAGGGTTTTTTTTCTTCGAATTGCTTCAGCGTCCAGCTCGGGACCAAGGCGCCTGACTGGTCTAAATCACCGTTGCTTCGGGTTGGGTCCTGTGGGACTAAGTAATAGGGTTTGCCCCAATTAGGCACTACCCTAATCATTCTCAACGCCCCGTTTTGGCGGAATTCGTAAACCACCTCGTCCGTGCCAGCAATTATTGTAACGTCTAGGCCAGTCGTCGAGGGATCAGCAAACAAAGCTTGATTAGCCGTCAGCGCCAAAAGCAGAACGCAGAGGCTTAGAAACCTGTGTTGTGATGGTTGCTGTAGTAAAGTGTCCACACTCAGTGTGCTAAGGCCAGTGTTGTGTCCAATGTAAAGCCAAATAAACCTTCGGAGCAACCTCCCCTAGTGTTAGTGGATGGCTCTTCTTATCTTTTTAGAGCCTATTATGCGCTCCCGGATCTAACAACCACGGCGGGAGAACCCACTGGGGCTATTCGTGGTGTCATCAGTATGATTCGTAAGCTTGCTAAAGATTATCCGGGCAGTCTGGTGGTGGTTGTTTTTGACGCACCGGGTAAAACCTTTCGTGATGATCTCTACAGCGAATACAAGGCGAACCGATCGAGTATGCCGGACGATCTGCGAGAGCAGATCCAGCCCATTCACGATTTGATTCGTGCCATGGGGTTGCCTCTCGTTTGCGTAGAGGGAGTAGAGGCAGACGATGTAATAGGCACTTACGCCACCATGGCTACTGCGCAACAACGCGACACCGTGATCTCAACCGGTGACAAAGACATGGCGCAACTAGTTACGGACCATGTCTCCTTGGTAAACACCATGACCGAAACCCATATGGATCGTCTGGGAGTGATCGACAAATTTGGTGTGGCGCCTGAGCAGATCGTCGACTATCTAGCCTTAATGGGGGACAGTGTGGATAACATCCCAGGAGTTCCCAAAGTTGGCCCAAAGACTGCGGCGAAATGGCTTAACCAGTATGGATCGTTAGATTTACTGGTGCAGAGTGCTGACGAGATTACCGGGAAAATTGGCGAGAACTTACGCGCATCGTTAGACCAATTACCGTTATCGCGAGCACTGACCCAGATCAAATGCGATGTCACGTTAGGCCTAAGTTTAGAGCAGCTTCAGCAGACCGAGCCAGATCAAAACTATCTGCGCGAGGCGTTTAGCCGATTGGAGTTCAAGTCTTGGTTTGAAGCCATAGATACAACAGATTCTGCAGCGGACGCCATCCCGGTGCCCGAAGCCCCCAATGAGATACGTGATTACCATCTAATTACCTCGGAGCAAGAGCTTAGGCAATGGGCTAATGACTTGCGCGCTGCTGGTGAATTTGCGGTTGATACTGAAACCACCAGCATCAGCTACATGCAGGCAGAGTTGGTTGGGTTTTCGTTCGCCGCCGAGCCCGGCCGTGCGGCCTACGTGCCGGTTGGCCATGATTACCCGGGCGCGCCCGACCAAGTGTCTTTGGACGCTGCGCTGGCTCTGCTAAAGCCATTATTGGAGGATCCTAGCCTTACCAAGATTGGTCAGAACATTAAGTACGACATGAGCGTGCTAGCAAAATACGGGGTGACGCTCGCCGGACCATTATTCGATACCATGCTGGAATCGTATGTCTACAACAGCACCGCTACGCGCCACAATATGGATGCGCTGGCTGAACGTTATCTTGGGCGTAGCACGGTACATTTTGAGGACATCGCGGGTAAGGGCTCGAAGCAGCTTACCTTCAATCAAATACCCTTAGATGTGGCAGCCGACTATGCTGCAGAAGACGCCGACATCACACTTCAATTGCATCAATACTTGATGCCGCTGTTACGAGCTGAGCCGACGCTAGAGCAGGCATTTTTAGAGATTGATATGCCGTTAGTACCCATTTTGTCGGCGGTTGAGCGCCAAGGTGCATTGGTGGACGGGCGTTTGCTGAAACAACACGGCGCCGAACTGGCTGAGCGGTTAAAGGATTTGACCGAAGAAGCGTGGGCACAGGCAGGTGAACATTTTAACCTCGACAGCACCAAGCAACTGCAGGCGATCTTCTACGATAAGCTTAACCTCCCTGTGTTAAAGAAAACGCCAGGGGGTAAACCGTCTACGGCAGAGCCGGTGTTAGTCGACCTAGCCCAAGACTATGAGTTGCCGGCGACCATTCTTCAGTATCGCAGTCTGGCTAAACTCAAATCCACCTATACAGATAAGTTGCCACTGGACATTAATGCGGCCACGGGTCGCATTCATACGTCTTATCATCAAGCAGTCGCCGCTACCGGCCGATTGTCATCATCGGATCCAAATTTGCAAAATATTCCGATTCGTAATGCTGAAGGCCGGCGCATCCGACAAGCGTTTGTCGCCCCTGCAGGTAAAGTGGTTATGGCATCGGATTATTCACAAATTGAGTTGCGCATCATGGCGCATTTGTCCGGTGATGCCGGGCTCCACGCGGCGTTTGCTGACGATCAGGATATTCACCGAGCGACGGCAGCTGAAGTATTCGGCCGCTCTTTAGATGCGGTTTCTGATGAGGAACGGCGCAGTGCCAAAGCTATTAATTTTGGTTTGATCTATGGGATGTCGGCATTTGGTCTCGGGCGCCAGCTGAATATTTCTAGAACTTTGGCTCAAGACTATATCGACCGATATTTCGCGCGCTATCCTAATGTTTTACGTTATATGGATGAGACCCGTAGCCAAGCGGCCGAGCGAGGTTATGTAGAAACGGTATTTGGGCGCCGGTTATATCTCCCAGAAATTAATTCCCGACAGGTGATGCGGCGGCAGGCTGCTGAGCGCACAGCAATTAATGCGCCTATGCAGGGCACTGCTGCAGACATTATTAAACGGGCGATGATCGCGGTGCAGGCGTGGTTGACAGAGAGCCCGGTGGACGCGCAAATGATTATGCAGGTCCATGACGAATTGGTTTTTGAAGTAAGCGAAAGTGATGTCGTGGAATTGCAGCAGCACGTTGAAAAATTGATGTGTGCGGCGGCGGACCTATCAGTACCGTTGACTGTTGAAACAGGCCTCGGTGCGAACTGGGATGAAGCGCATTAGCTGTTGAACCGGGTGGACGATACTTAGTCCTGTGGAGATGCGTTATCGTTCGGGAGGGTCTGATAAGGTTATGGTTGTTGTCAACCATGGCAACAAGGTGCTCATCAGCTGCTCTCTGCCATTGCCCTTCGCGGCCGAAAAGCATTGCATCGAGACGGTCGGATATTCTGTGTACTGACGTTGCAGCTGGCTTAACGCTTGTTGTTGTGCGTTGCGTCCGAGTTTGTCGGCTTTGTTCAGCAAAATATGCATGGGCAGTTCCGAATCGCGACTCCAATTCAGCAAATCCTGATCAAATGGTTGATTGGGGTGGCGAATGTCCATGACGAGCACCAGCCCGACCAAACTATCTCTGTAGGATAAATAGTGATTTACGGCCTTTTGCCACTGTTGTTGGGCGTTGAGAGTGGCTTTGGCGTAGCCGTAACCTGGCAGGTCGACCAAACGGCCGCCCTGACGTACAGAGAAAAAGTTGAGTAATTGAGTGCGCCCAGGGGTTTTGCTGACCTTCGCGGTGCGGCGATTGCCAGTGAGTTGGTTCAATACTGAGGATTTTCCTGCATTTGAGCGCCCCGCGAAGGCAACTTCAGGCATATCAGCTGGCGGGCAGCGTCTAAGATCTGGTGCACTAGTTAAAAAGGTCGCATCGAGGCGTTCGGGTAACAACACTTGCTTGTCTTGATATATAATCGGCTCGCGCTAGCACTGTTCAGTGCAGTGCTAAATGCAGAGCTAGTCTAAGGTTTAGGTGTTAGGCAGTTTACCACCAACCGGACTCTCCGGCTGTTGCGGTTGGCTTTTGTCAAATGACCCCAAAAAATACGGAAATAGAATAAATGGAAGTTGTTTTGCGCATTACGAAATCGATCATGGTTGCTGCTGCAACCTTAATGGCATTAACGTCCCATGCGGCTGGCGATGCCGAAGCTGGCGCAGCTCAAGCGGTAACCTGTGCTGCATGCCATGGGCAGGATGGCGCCACCGCGATAGATCCCTCTTACCCCAATCTTGCTGGACAAAGTGCGAAGTACCTCAATAGGCAATTGCAGATGTTCCAGTCTGGCGAGCGTGATGTGCCATTAATGACGGCTCAGCTAATCGGTAAATCTGCCCAAGATCTAGAAAACCTCGCGGCGTATTACGCCAGTTTGCCAAGCAAGATTGGTGAAGCTGCGGGCAGTGACGATGACATAAAAGCCGCGCGTATGATTTATAAGGGTGGGATCGCTGACCGCGGCGTCGCAGCCTGTGCTGCTTGCCATGGCCCAGGTGGGTTGGGCAACGATCAAGCAGGTTTTCCAAAGATCGGTGGCCAGGCAGTGGGCTATACGATTGCTCAACTGACCGCGTATCGTGAGGGCTTGCGGGCTTCGGATGAGGCTTATGGCGCGATGATGCGTAACGTGGCGGCAGGACTCACTGACGGCCAGATTAAGGTTTTGGCAGACTATATTCATGGCTTATCGCCCTAATACGCATTAGCTACGTTGAGAGAAATATGATTCACCACGAACGCAAAATCCTTCTTAGGATAAAGGCGATCTTGCTGCTTGGAGGCAGTATTTGGGCGCTTGGTTTGCATGCTGAAACACTTGGTCTAGGGTACGCTGCAGACGAGCAATACGTCGCTGGTCAGCATTACACGGTGCTTGAGACGCCTGTTGCGACGGCCTCTGCAGCTGAAGCAGTGGAAGTGATCGAAGTTTTTTCTTACATGTGTATCCACTGTTATACCTTTGATCCCATGCTATCGAGCTGGCACGAGGCGCAAGACGACAGCGTGGATTTTGTCCGCCTTCCTGCAGTCTTTGATCCGACTTGGCAATTGTTGGCTCAAGCCTATTACACCGCTCAGTCTTTGGGCGTTGGGGAGGAGATGCATGAACCCTTGTTCAAGGCTGTGCACGTTGACCGCTTGGATCTTCGCGATGAAGATTCAATGGCGCAACTGTTTCAGCGCCATGCAGCGGTCGATTCAGATACGTTCAAGAAAGTCTCTCGTGCTTTCTCAGTTAAAAGTAGGGTAATGCAATCTCGAGGGAAAAGCCGCAGCTACGGCATCACCGGCGTACCAACTATGATTGTGAATGGAAAGTACCGGGTTGACGGTCAGTCTGCGGGCGGCAACGCCGGCATGTTGAAGGTCGTCGACTTTTTGGTAGCCAAGGAACAGGCAGCGAGCGCCGCTGGAACCTTCTGATTGTCCCTTAGCCAACGGTTGCGTGATCCAACCCCCATTTCCTTAAACGAAACCCCGCAAACCCTGAGGTTTACGGGGCGTTCATTTAGCTACTCGCCCGCTGACTCAGAGGTCGTTGCAACGGACATTTGGCAAGCGGGATTCAACAGCTCTGGATATTGAACGCGCAGTTCTGATTCACATAAACCAATGGTGTTTTTAGCTGTATCGATAACATAAGCCCTAACTGCTTGTGCACCTTCGGCATCCATCGCGTGATCAAATTTAGGCATGCCTTTGTGTGCTAGGGCGCCTCCGACCACTATGCCGTCCCAGATTGCGTGCACATCAGCTCCAGAGTAGAGCAGATTTGGGATCGGACCCACAGTACCTGCGCCAGGTCCATGGCAGACAGCGCAGTAGCGGGCAAAAAGCAATTCTCCCTCTGCGCGTTGCTCAGCGGTGTAGTCCATCTTCTGCGGTTCGGGGACGTTCAGGTAGGTGATTTGCGTTTCGGGAAGCTCAGCTTCGCCATCCAGCTTGAAGGTCAATATTCGCCCTTCGGTGAGCACATTGCCCTTATGCCGCGGAGCACCGGAAGTCAACGCATAGGCGCCACCCCAGCCGGCAACTACCGATATGTATTGTTCGCCGTCGATGGCGTAACTTACTGGCGCGGCGATGATGCCGACGTCAACAGGGGATTCCCAAACTAACTCCCCACTGTCGGCTCGGTAGGCTGCAAATTGTCCGTCGGCTCGGCCTTGGAATACCAATCCGCCGGCAGTGGACAACAAGCCGCCGTTCCAGGTGGTGGCGTGCTCAACGCGCCAGACCTCTTTTTGCGATACCGGGTCCCAAGCCGTCAAAAATCCTCGAATGCTTTGCAAGTTATCGATCAACTCTGCCGGGTCTGCGGTCGGGATGGTTTCCTTAAAGTCGGTACCTAAATTCCAGTCTTTCGGTGCGTGTTTGAAGGCATTGTCTTGGGCGTAATCAAAGCGCAGATCCAATGCGGGTATGTAGACCAATCCGGTTTCTGGATGATAGGTCATAGGGTGCCAGTTGTGCCCGCCCAGCGGCCCCGGCTTCACCCGTTTGCTGTCGTTGGCGTAATTGCCCGCTGGGCTCTCTACCGGCCGGCCGGTTTCGGGGTCCACGTGGGTGGCCCAGTTCATTGGCACATAAGCTTCGGCAGAAATGAAGTCCCCGTTTGTTCGGTCCAGCACGTAGAAAAAGCCGTTTTTCGGCGCCTGCATGATGACCTTTCGAGGCTCGTCGTTAATTTCGATATCAGCCAGAATCATATGCTGGGTTGCGGTGTAGTCCCAGGTGTCTCCGGGCGTGGTTTGATAATGCCAGATGTATTCGCCGGTATCGGGGTTCAAGGCGACGATAGAGGAAAGATATAAATTGTCGCCGCCGCCTGGACTTCTAATGTATCTGTTCCAAGGTGCGCCATTGCCGGTGCCGATATATAGCAGGTTTAATTCCGGGTCGAACGCCATGGAATCCCAAGCGGTGCCGCCGCCACCTACTTTCCACCACTCGCCGCCAATCCATGTTTTGGCCGCTTCACGCATTGCATCGGATTCGAAGCCATCGGCTGGATTACCAGGCACCGTATAAAAGCGCCATTCCTCGGCACCGGTTTCGGTGTTGTACGCGGTCACGTAGCCGCGAACGCCATATTCAGAACCGCCGTTACCAATAACGACTTTGTCCTTAACGATACGAGGCGCCCCGGTTATCGTATAGGGGCGGTCGGGTAACAGTGTATTGATGTCCCAAACGGGCTCACCGGTGGCGGCATCTAAGGCGATCAAACGGCCATCTATGGTTCCAACGTAGATCTTGCCCTTCCAAGCGGCGACGCCACGATTAACGACGTCACAGCATGCATAGCGCGCCCATTCTCGATCGACTTGGGGGTCGAATTCCCATAGTAGCTCGCCGGTTTTTGCGTCGTGGGCCCAAACCATAGACCACGCGCCGGAGTTGAACATGACGCCGTCTACAACAATGGGCGTGGATTCTAAGCCGCGCTTGGTGCCGGTATTCCAGTACCACGCTAAACTGAGGCTATCTACTGTTTCTAAATTGATTTGATCCAGCGGGCTGTGGCGTTGTTCATCGTAGGTGCGGCCATTGGATAGCCAATTGCCAGCCTCACCGCGAATGATGCTTTCGCCATTGATGCTCGACGCTGGATTGGCCGTCGTCGTGTTATTAGCTGACGGGCTCTCTGAGGGGTTGTCCTCAGACGCGCCGCAGGCTAGCAATAATGATGTTGAAAAAATCAGCGCACCCAGTCGCGCTAACCATAATGTTCTGGCTTTATGAAACATGAACTCCTCCGTTTCCTGTTTTCCCCAACCGTTAGTGTACCTAGAGGTAGCTCGAAGGCATAGCTGGTATTCTCGATTCAGATTGGACGCAACCTTTCCGTAAAGGGGCACGATATGAGCTGCTAATTATCTAAAGGTGGCTGTCTTCGCTGACTCTTAATGTTGCTCCGGCGTTTTTTGTTGTCAACGCGGCGGCGTTTGGAAGACGCAGTTGGTTTAGTTGCTTGCCGCTGCTTAGGGATTTGGTATGCGGCCGCGATCAGCTTTTCAACCCGCCTTACCGCTTCTTGTTTATTTTGCAGCTGCGAACGGTGGCTGCTGGCTTGTACGATGAGTTCTTGGGCTTTGTTAATACGTCCGGTTTGTTGGGCCAGCAACCGTCTCATTACGCCAGGAGGCAACTCAAGCTTTGATAATGGAACACGTAATTCGACCGTAGTTGCGGTCTTGTTGATGTGCTGACCTCCCGGGCCGGATCCAAGCACATAACGAAACTCGCATACCTTAATTGGCAGTGTGTAGCTTTGCATTTCTGCCCCGGCTTACTGGTCCTAGGTGAAGCACGGGCGCTCGCCTTGGCGCGCTAATTAGCGGCCACGCGATCGAATACCCTGCTAAACGTAAGTTTCTTGGCTTTTTTGTGCTTGATGGTGACCTCGACCAAAAGCCGCCCGTCTTTGCGCATGGACCATTTCTTGCTTACTTTGCGTTCGGAGGTCTTGTATTTTTGTTGCAGGCCTTTGCGGCTCCATTTGCTATCGCGGCCGCGATAGTGCCCTGCGCGGAGTGTTTCCCTTTGCTCCATTGGATCTAAATCGGGGTAAAACAGCTCAATACGATCCGCGCTTGAGGAAATTGTCATGGCTTTGCAGCGCAAAACCTCTGGCTGCTTGGCGGTAAGCGGTGAGTGGCCGCTGCGTGCGTTGCCGCCACCACCGGGTAAGGGAATGCCCATGACCGAAATTTGCGCGCGCCCAGCGGTAGGTATTTTTATCGTTTTTTCGTCAAGATCATCACGCAATAATTCGGTTTCTGCCTGATTCAAGACCCAAGAGCCAACAAAGCTAGGCTGCTGCTGGGTTGCAGCTTGTGCGGTGCCTGCGGATAGCATTAGACCTGTTACTAGGGCTGCAAATCTTCTTTGTAAAATTGCTGGATAATGAAATGGCATAGCGGAATTCTGGGCGTTTGCTCGTGGTCGCGCAATTGTCCATTAGGGGCTGTTGATGTCGCAATCCTGTGGAACGTTCTACAATATAGGAAAAACGGGCGCCGAGTAATCCATGGAAAAAGACATATGAAAGAATTGACTAGAGCCGCCTTAATCGAGCAGCTATTGGCATGGCAGACCGAGCAATTGGGCAGCGAAGCAATGTGGCTCTGGGCTTTAGAGCAACGATCTGAATGCAAACCCAGTGATAGTGCTGTGCGTGATGCTTTAGATATGCTTTGCGCAATTCCTGAAGACTTGTTGTTGCCTGAAGACGCTGAGGTCTTGCTTGATGCGTTGCACAACCCGCCAGATCAAGCAGATCTTTCTTCGAACCTGCTGTGGAATTATGCTGACATGATCGACCAAAACGGTAGACGTCAAGCTCTTGTCCAAGACCCCTTTTACGGCCCGTACTGCGGCAACTAAACCCGGCCATTGCCGCGTTTTGATGAGTGACAAACTAACGGAGCTCCTAGCGCTGCTGGATTTAGAGCAGATCGATGAGAGTATCTTTCGTGCCGGTCATCCAGCCAGCAGAACTAAACGTCTCTTTGGTGGGCAAATCATGGCCCAGGCATTAATGGCTGCAATGCGCACGGTGGAATTAGGTCGTTGTGTTCATTCTTTGCACGGCTATTTTCTGCGACCTGGAACGCCTCGGGTGCCGGCAATAATCCGTGTTGAGCGAACCCGCGATGGCAGGTCCTTTTCTACTCGCCGAGTATTGGTGACACAGAGCGGCGAGATAATATTTAGTATGGATGCGTCTTTTCAAAAAGCCCAGGATGGTCTGAGCCACCAAACACGGATGCCCGATTTGCAGCCGCCCCCGCTTGAGAAAATACCTGCAGCACTGTTAGAGCCGGCCTTTATCACTTGGCGCCACGATTTTCGCAGATTGCAGTCTGAAACCCCGCAGCCGCCCGAGCAGTGTGTATGGTTTAAGGTCACCGGTGAGGTACCAGCTGACCCGGCATTGCACGCCTGCTTGTTGGTTTACGAGTCGGATACTGCCCTGTTAGGCACTGCGCGGCTCCCGCATCGAGGGCGCTTTCAGCGCGATCAAATGCAAGTCGCGAGTCTTGATCATGCGATGTGGTTTCATCGGCCATGCGAGATCAATCAATGGCTCTTGTATGTTGTTGATTCCCCCAGCACTGGTGCTGCACGCGGTTTTACCCGCGGCAACATTTTCAGTGAACAAGGTGTGTTAATCGCCTCGACGGTGCAGGAAGGACTTATCCGGGTGCCCGGATTCAGTAATTAAGATCACAACGCGTCGACGAGGTTGCGCAGTTTATCGCATTGCGCGACTCGTTCGCTGGCATCAGCGCCGATAAAACTGACGTTTAAGGCATTGACCCCAGATTCCTGCAGGGCGTGTAGGCGTTCCCGGACAAATCCTTCGTCGCCGATTAGCGCGCTTTTGGCCAAATAGTCATCGGGAATGGCCGCTGCGGCTTCATCCTTGCGGCCGGCTAAATACAGGTCCTGAATTTGCTTGGCCTCTGCGGCATAGCCGCTCTGAGAAAAAATATCGTTATAGAAGTTCTTAGAGCGCGCGCCCATGCCGCCAATGTACAAAGCGGCGCCGGCGCGGCCGCGCTCGCGGTGATGCTCCATGTCCGAGCCGATGGCTACTGAGCCCCCGGCAAAGACCTCCAGAGGCGCGCGGCTAGGGTCGCGTAGCGCGTTGCCTTTGTTCAGGGCCGCGCCCCAAACGGCTTGGGCGGCCTCAGGGGTATAAAACGCGGGCAGCCAAGCATCCGCGAGCTCAGCTGTTGCAGCGACGCTTGCGGGACCCAACGAGGCAATGGCGATTGGAATTTCTTCTCGTACCGGATGATTGATAAGTTTTAGCGGTTTACCCAAGCCAGTGCCTTGATCTTGGGGCAAAGGAATTTGGTAATGCTGACCCATGTGTTGAACCCGCTCGCGGCGCCAGACTTGACGGCAGATTTCTATAACTTCGCGGGTTCGCGCAACCGGCGCGGTATAAGGGACGCCGTGAAAGCCCTCTATCACTTGTGGGCCGGATGCGCCTAGGCCAAGCATCGCGCGCCCGTCCGATAGATAATCTATTCCGGCCGCTGTCATGGCTAATAGACTCGGCGTTCGCGTATAAATGGGCAATATCCCCGAAGCGATTGTGACCCGCTCGGTTTCAGCAGCGATGTATCCCATCGCGCTTGGCGCATCGAATGAGTACGCTTCGGGTACCCAGACCACATCCAGCCCTGCTTTTTCTAGAGCTTTGACTTCGGCGACGGCCTCTTTGAAGCCGCCGGCGTAACTCAACAAAGTCGCAATGCGCATAATTATTCCCCTCGTGGTTGAATGCGGTGTGTAGATGCAAGATCGAAAGTTGTGCACAGTATAGTGGCATCCGTGCGGCGAGGTCTTGTTGTCGTCGAGATTAAGAGGTGGTGGTGTGCGTGGAATTTCGCTCGCGGAATTTTCGCGCAACCTCGAAGCCAGCCCGAACATAAAAGGAGTAAGCAGATGGGCCAAATTATGCGGATATTTCTGGCTCTGTACCTAAGCTTGAGTGCCCCCGCATTGACTTGCGCGCAGACGCTAGACGACTACGCCAATCAGGCGGTTGAGCGGCTTTCTGCCTACCTACAAATCGATACGATCAACCCACCGGGCAATGAGTCGAGAGGCGTGCGCTACATAGGCTCACTCTTAGACGATGCGGGCATCGCTTATGAAACTGTTGAGTCGGCCCCGGGGCGTGGCAATCTATGGGCCCGGTTACCGGGCGTTGCAGTGGCAGGGGAAAATAAACAACCAGCGCTTGTGCTTTTGCATCACATAGATGTGGTGCCTGCTAATCCAGCTCATTGGAGTTTTGAGCCGCTGTCTGGTGATGTAAAAGGTGGTTTTGTGTATGGGCGCGGTGCGATTGATACGAAGGGGCTCGGCATTGCGCAGCTGCAAGCCTTTCTCGCCTTAGCCGCCAGCGGCGCGACTCTCAATAGAGACGTTATCCTGCTTGCTACGGCCGACGAAGAGGCCGGTGGCTTTTTTGGTGTGGGTTGGCTGATTGAGAACCGGCCAGAGCTTTTTGCGGATGTAGGCTATGTCTTGAACGAAGGTGGTTCTGGCCGGGTATTTGGCGATCAAATCGCTGTGTTAGTAGAGGTCACACAAAAAGTTCCACTGTGGCTGCGATTAACTGCGACAGGTCGCCCTGGCCATGGCTCTGCGCCGCAAATGCAAACCTCGGTTACCCGACTGGTGCGAGGTCTCAAGCGGGTCAGCGAAACGGAATTTCCGGTGCGCGTAATTGAGCCTGTCGCGACGATGTTTGAGGGCTTAGCGCCCTACCAATTAGCTATTGGCCAGCCGGCTGTCCCCAACATTCGCGATGTGGTAAATGACAGTGATTACTTATTGGAAATGAAATTGCGCAATCCAGGTGGCCATGCGCTGCTGCGCAACACTTGTTCGATTACGACTTTACAAGGCAGCTCGAAAATAAATGTGGTCCCGGCGGAAGCCCATGCAGAATTGGATTGTCGGCTACTGCCCGATCAGGATCCCGAAGTGTTTTTGCAAGAGTTGACTGCAATTATTAACGACCCGCGGATAACCATTCATAAAATAATGGGCTTCACCCCTGCTGTCAGTCGAACCGATACACCATTATTCGAGGTGCTTGAAAAGGTTGCAGATGAAGTTTTCGGCGCTACGGTGATCCCTACTGTCGCGGGAGGTTTCACAGACTCACACTTTTTTCGTGATCTTGGCATCACCAGTTACGGTTATTCGCCGTTTGCTTTTGCACCGAGAGAATTCTCAGGTGTTCATGGCAATGACGAGCGGCTTGCAGTGGATCAATTGCGTCGTGGGGTCAAAATTTATTACAACGTGTTGCGGCGGTTTACCGCGCGCCCCTGATGCCAACCCAAGGATTTGAACAAGGATATTGTTATGGACATTAAAGCCACTTCACTTGATTTCACGCCAATGCATGAGCAGATGGCCGCTTATGTGGATCAGAACATCTTGTCTTGCTGCGCAACCTTGATAATGAAGGGGCAGGAAATTATCGACTACAAAACCTTTGGCTATATGGATTTGGAGAGCAAAGAGCCGTTGCGCAGTGACGCGATTTATCGAATGTACTCAAATACCAAGCTGGTCACGTCGGTTGCGTTAATGATGCTCTATGAAGAGGGCCTGTTTGATCTCGATGATCCGCTGGCTAAGTACATGCCCCAGTTTGATGGATTATCGGTACTTAAGCCGGATGCCAAAACGGCAGAGGACACGGTGGAGGCTCAGCAGCTAATCTTAATCCGGCATATTTTGAGCCACAGCGCCGGGTTTTCTTATGGCTTTATCGAACCCAACTCAGTTATCGACCAAGCCTACTTGCAAGGCGGATTGAATGTTTTGGCGGACTCCAGTATCGATCTGGAAGAATTTTGCGATCGCGTTGCGCGCTTACCGCTGGCCTACGAACCGGGCACTAGTTGGCGTTATTCGGTAGCGACGGATGTTTGCGCGCGGCTTGTCGAGGTACTTTCTGGGCAGAAGTTCGATGAATTTCTACAACAGCGGGTCTTTGCGCCTTTAGATATGGTGGATACAGGATTTTGGGTGCCACCGGAAAAAACCCACCGCTTTATTACTCAATATGCGCCGACGGATTTTCTTGATCCAATGAAACCGGGCTTGGTCAAAGCCGATGACCCAGTGAGTGGACAGTACAATAAGCTGCGAGCTTTGTTGAGCGGTGGTGGCGGCTTGGTCTCAACGGTAGCGGACTACGTGAAATTCCTGCAAATGATCGTTGGCGGCGGGCAAGGCGAAAGCGTGCGTTTATTGAAAGCTTCAACGCTGGAAGAAATGCGCAGAAATCAACTCGCGCCAGACGTTCATGTGGCGTTCCCAATGTGGTCGATGCCAGGTACGACTTTTGGGCTTGGTTTTGCGCTCAAGCAGACGCTTCAGTCGACAGATCCTGTAACGGCTCAAGATGAATATCACTGGGGAGGCATGGCGGGCACGCACAGCTGGATGGCGCCGAATGCCGGTATTACAGGGTTTTGCCTGACCCAACGGATGCCCGGATTTTGGCATCCGTTCAGCCACGAATTTAAGGCCCAAGCCTATGCGATCGCCGGGAAGTAGTTGCCTAGCTTTCGCCGCTACTGCTAGCGGCAGCACGAATTGAGGCTTGCAGGCGGTCGGCCATAGAAATGAGCGTGCTCGCGACCAGCGCCCAGCCTAAGACAGGTATTATGGTTTGTAGCCAGGTCCATGCCAAAAGGTGGCTGCCAACGGCGGTGCAGACCAGCACAAAGTAACCGATGCCATTCGCTCGTCCTAGAGCACTGCTTCGCAGTGCGTAACCAGAAAGAATTCGAGAATCGACGGTGTACTGAATAAAGGCAGCAGGAATAAGCCCTACCAACCAAAAACTGATCTGTCCTGTTTGGGCTAAGGCCAAGCTGCAGCAGGTTACTAAGATTGCATCAGTAGCATGATCGAGAAAGCCACCCAGAGGACTGGTGTTGCCTTGCTTGCGAGCAACTTTGCCATCAAGGATGTCGCTTATTACGGCGAAGAATAGACAAACGGTAGCCCAAAGCCACGATTCACTGTGGATTAAAAGGTAGAGGGGTAAGCAAAGCAGCAGGCGGTTAAGGGTTAGGGCATTAGCCCAAGTGAAAACGCCATTGTTGCTCACCGGCGTTACTCAGTTTTGGTGTTTAGGCGGTAAATAACGCCACCAGCATCGTCGCCCTCATCGAGATAGAAATCGTATTTGAGTGAGTATTTTTCTAAGACTTCGCCAATTTCTACGGGGTCGGTGACGCGTTCAGCCAACCCTGTATATAAATTGCCCTCTATACCTAAGACAACAGCTGGGTCGCTGGCTAGATTAGTTGCCCAGGCTGCAGCTTGGTCACTGGAAGCGACATAGAAGTTTTTACCGACACTGACGCCCCAGAGTGTTACGGAATAAGGATCAGCAGAATTCGTTTGCAGCAGCACGTTTTCGCAATCTTCGGCAAAAACCCACTCTTGGGGCCAAGCTTTTTGATTGCCTTCCAGTGCGCCCCCGGCGATGGGGCCAATAGGGCCTGAACAGGCTGTGGTCGCAAAAGCGCAAACAAAAAAACAAGCGGTTAGAGAAGAAGTGCGCATCGTTGGGTGATTATCCAGATGAGGCTGTATAAAGAATATGCTTAGATCCTCCGTGGATCATACTTAAAATAATTCGCAGGTCGAGTTGCCGTGGTTATCAAACCACCCATAGATTTAGTAGTATCCGCGACTTTTTTGAAACCTAGGAGTTATTAGTGCAGAAGGCAGACGAGCAGCACTGGTTGGTTACAGGAGCAAATGGCAATCTTGGGCGGCGTTTTATTGGGCAGACCCTGAGCGCCACTCAGGATCGAATTCGCGCCGTGGTGCGCAGTGATCGAGCGGCCGAGCAGCTTGCAGCTGCAAACCTGATAACGGGGCAAAATGCGCGGTTAGATGTGAAGGTTTTGGACTATACGGATGAGGAGGCTTTATTGGAGGCCGCTCAAGGATGCACCCGGGCGCTGCATTTAGTGGGCATTCTAAAAGCAACTAAGTCTGCAACTTACGCTCAAGCCCACGAAGAAAGTGCCGCAGCGATGGCCAAAGTCTGCGACGAATCCAGCGTTCAACACCTCACGTATCTATCAATACTGGGGTCAAGTGCAGCGTCGCCGAATGCTTGTTTGGCTTCAAAAGGTCGGGCTGAGGAAATTTTTTTGCGGGCGAGCACCCCTGCTTGTGTGTTGCGGGTGCCCATGGTGTTAGGCGAAGGCGACTACGCGAGCACGGCGTTGTTAAGGCGTGCGGCGCAAGCGCGCAGCTTCGCGTTTCGCCCTCAAAGCATGGAGCAGCCAATTTACGCTGGTGATGTGATCAAGGCCATCGAGCAGGCGGCGCGGCTGGAATATGCCGGCGGGCTCGATCTAGCGGGCGCGGAATCCCTGACTCGGGAAGAGTTATTGCAGCGGGCGGCAAAATGCATGGGTCAAACCACGTCAGTGGTGGGTTTGCCGATTACCCTGGGATACGCTTTGGCTGCAACTTTGCAGACATTTCTGCCTAACCCGCCTTTAACTGCTGCCATGCTTGGTGTGCTTGATCATGATGATGCCATCGATCCAGCCCCGGCGCTGCAAGCGTTGCAAATGCCAGCGCTTTCCAGCGTCGATGCGACCCTAGCAAGGCTTCATGCTACTAGCGCAAACGCTGGGCTAAAAAAGGAAGACTGACATCGAGTCGATAATCGATTCCCGAATGGGTGCCATCAAATTCCTCATAGCGATGTTTTATGCCAGCCTCAGCCAGCGTCTGGGACAGTTGCCGGCTACCGTAGTGAATATGGAATTGGTCTTGGCGACCGCAATCAATGAATAAACCTCGCAGCTTTTTTAGGTTGCGCCCGTATCGCTTAATCTGATTGATCGGGTCGTGTCGCAACCAGGCACGCCAGCGCTCTGGAATCAGCTGACCAGATTGCAGATCGAAGGGTAGCCGGAAGCCATTTTTTGCGTGTGGGTCTGAGTCGTAGCTTGCCGCCATTCCCAACAGCATTAATGCCATCATCTCGTCGCCAGTTATTCGCTTCGCGCCTCCAGGGGGTCGCGACCAAACCGTGTTTAAAAAATGCTCAACCCGGCCATCGTCTTCACCGCGCTCGCTCGCTTGAACCAAGGCGTTGGCCCCTCGTGGCTTTTGGACAGGCTTTGCGTAACGCTCAAGGAGGGTTAGCACGCCGGGCCAATCGCTGCGATAGACGAAGTCAAAGTAGGCATCGCCACTATGACTCGCAACGCCCCCCCAGAGTTTTGGGTAGCGCATTGCCAGCATTAGCGACCCATAGCCCCCCGATGATTTGCCAAAGCAACCGCGATGTTCGCGTTCGGCCTTGGTGCGAAACTGCTGATCGATTAAGGGCACCAATTCTCTGTTGAGGTAATCTGCATAGTTGCCGATGGCGCTGGAGTTTATGTACTGGGTTCCGCCGAATGCGGTAAAGCAGTCAGGGAACACGACGATGGTAGGCGCCATCTTCTTACTCGTGATCAGTCGCTCCAAGCGCTCGACCAGATTCTCTTCAAAGCCTTTCCAATTAAGCTGGCCCGGCCCCGCGCCGGTAAATCCTGCCAGACTGTAGAGCACAGCAAAGCGGCGATTTTTGCGCCGACGGTCATAATAGGCTTTCGGTAAGTATACGTTGACCGGCCGCTGACTGGGGTCGCCCAAGGGATTATTCGCTAAAACCGATGAGTTGTGTTGGAGAGTGATTAAACGATTCTCGAGACTAGGTGCAGTCACGGTTTGCTGAGTAGGCATAGAGGCGTCCGTTTTGCTTACAAGTGTCAGGGCCATCAGCCAACCCGGCGGCTGGTACCTTAATAGGGCCATGGTTATAGTAGCCGACAGTTTACGGCCCAGCTGCCACGGCGTTAAGAGCGGTAATGAAAATGATTAGGGACGATGGGAAAAAGGCCATGACAAAATCGTTGTTTTGGGTTGTCTGTTTGTGGGTTCCTCTAAGTCCGCTGTTCGCCAATGACGGCGGCAACGCTGATCGTGGTAAAAGCCTTTATCCAGTGTGCACGGCTTGTCACGGGGTCGCGGGTGCCGGTAATCCAGCGATGAAGGCACCGAAAATATCGGGCCAGATGACCTGGTACGTGCGACGCCAGCTAGAATTGTTTCGGCAGGGTGCTCGGGGTGCCGCGCCAGGTGATATGCAAGGTATGCAAATGGCGGCCATGTCCAGGGGCCGGCAATTGCGGGACGAGCAGTCTTTAGCAGACTTAGTGGCTTATATAGGCACGTTTCCAGATCAGCCGCCCAAGGCCACAATCACGGCCGATATTAAGGCCGGGAAGAAACTTTATGCCACATGTGCCAGTTGTCATGGAGATCAAGGCGAGGGGATTGAGGCGATGGCCGCGCCTCGGCTCGCCCGCCAGAGCGATTGGTATTTATTGGCTCAGCTGCAGAAATTCAAGTTAGGCCAGCGTGGTTATCACGACTCGGACCACGGCGGCAGACAAATGCGCAGCATGATTATGACGTTACCGACGGATCAGGCGATGCGCGATGTAGTTGCCTACATTAACACTCTGCCTTAGTCACGTGAGCGGGCTTCTACAAATAGACCTCTCGGCGTTGGCTCACAACTATCAGTTGTTGCAGGGCGGTCTTGGGGGAAACTTAGCCGCGGTAGTCAAGGCCGACGCCTATGGTCTAGGCGCTGATGAAGTCGCGACAGCGCTTTGGGCTGAGGGGTGTCGTGAGTTTTTTGTGGCCCAGGCTGCGGAGGGTGTGGCGCTGCGTAGCGCGCTGCCGGATGCGCAGATATATGTTTTAGAGGGGGTATTTTCATCCTCCTTCGCGACGTTGCGCGCGCAAAATTTATGTCCAGTACTCAACAGTGTTGATCAGTGTGTTTTATGGAGTCCAAGCGATTTGCCCGCGGCGCTGCAGCTTGATAGTGGCATGGCAAGGCTTGGGTTGAGTGCCGAGGAAATCGCCTTGGTGTTGCGGGATCATGCAATAGATGTGCGATTGTTGTTGAGCCACTTTGCCCGCGCGGATGAGCTTGAGCACGATTTTACGGTCCAGCAAACCCGAAGTGTAATGGGCATTTTTGCGGAGCTGCGGCAGCACCGCCCTGGATTACGGTTAAGTTTAAATAACTCAGCCGCGTGTTTGGGTGGCGTTGCATTGCCGGCAGGGATTGAGCAGCTGGGTCGTGCAGGTGTCGGGTTGTATGGCGGCAATCCATTAGCCAGCGGCAAGGCCAGTGATGTCGGCTTAAAACCCGTCGTCAGCGTGTTTGGTAAGGTTTTGCAGGTGCGCGGTATCAAAGCTGGGACGCCTGTAGGGTATGGCGGCACCTATACAGCCAGTGCCGACGAGCGAGTCATGATTGTCGGGGTGGGCTACGCTGATGGCGTGCCCAGGCTCCTGTCTAACCAGGGCCATATTTTTGTTCAAGGCAAGCGCTGTGCCATCCGTGGTCGAGTAAGCATGGATATGCTGCACGCGGATGCTTCTAAAGTAGACGTTGCGGTTGGTGATTGGGTGGAGGTCATGGGGGCAAACATCTGCGTTGACGATATTGCAGCTCAGGCTCAAACCATTTCTTATGAAGTATTCACTGGACTGGGCAAGCGTTTACATAGGGTATACCGTAACGACTCGGAATCGGGGCTGATAGAGGGCAGATAGTGGGAGGAACAATGGGTGCTAGCCGCAGCAAAATAAATCCGGCAGGTGTGTTGGCGGGGCAGGTGGCGGTTGTAACCGGCGCCAGCCGAGGTATCGGCGATGCTATTGCTCGGCGATTTGCTATGGAGGGGGCCAAAGTTGTTGTTTCGGCACGCACTGTTGATAGTGGTGAGCACTACTTACCCGGAACCATCAATGAAACAGTGGCGGCGATTCGCGCAGCAGGAGGCGAAGCGCTGGGGGTTAAAGCCGATCTTGCATCTGCAGCAGATCGTGAGCAGCTAATCGCTGCGGCTGAAGCAGAGTATGGCGGCGTAGATATTTTAGTAAACAATGCGGCGATTACTTACTTTATCCCGGTAGAAGATTTTCCTGAGAAACGTTTCCGTCTTATGACCGACGTGCAGGTTTGGGCGCCTTTTGAATTGGCGCAAAGAGTTTTGCCGAGCATGCAGGAAAGGGGTTCGGGTTGGATCCTCAACATATCGTCTCACGCAGCCATCCATCCGGAAAAAACACTTTCCGGGCGTGGCGGCACCGTGTACGGCATGTGCAAAGCGGCCCTTGAGCGCTTTACCACGGGCCTTGCTCAAGAAACCTACGAAAACGGAATTGGGGTTAACGTGATATCTCCTGGGTTGGTGGCAACTCCTGGCGTTATGCATCACAAGTTAATTAATTCCGAAAACGAAGACCGAGTAACGCCGGTTGAGCATATGGCCGAGGCCTGTTTGAGACTGTGCCACGGAGACTCGAAGGCGCTTACCGGTCGAATTGACTATGCCGATGAAGTGATGAGGGAATTCGACCTCCAAGCTGCCGAATTGATTTAGCGCATAAAACAGGGATCATGTGATGACCTACACCACTCCACCCGCTGGGTCTGATAGCCTCAACCTGCACAACGAGTTTGCACCAGATTCTATCGAGGCGAGGGATCTGCGGACGCTTTTGCATCCATCCACGAATTTAAAACAACACAGCCAGCAGGGACCGATTGTCCATGAGCGAGCCGAAGGCGTTTATCTTTGGGATAATAAAGGTAAACAGTACCTTGAGGGGATGGCTGGACTTTGGTGCACGGCTCTGGGGTATGGGAATACCGAACTCGCTAGCGTTGCTGAAGAGCAAATGCGCAAAATGAGTTACTCCCAATTATTTGCGGGACGAACTAACGAACCGTCAGTGCTGTTAGCAGAGCGCCTGATCGAAATGGCGCCAATGGACAGCGGCCGAGTTTTTTTCGGCCTATCTGGAAGTGATGCCAACGACACCCAAGTAAAGCTGCTCTGGTATTACAACAATGCCATAGGTCGGCCGGAGAAGAAGAAAATTATCAGCCGTAAGCGTGGCTACCATGGCATTACGGTGGCCAGTGGCTCGCTGACAGGTATTCCCACGTTCCACAAGGAGTTTGATTTACCCCTGCCGGGTGTGATGCATGTGACGAGCCCCCACTATTACAGCGAAGGACTCGTCGGCGAAACCGAAGCGCAGTTTGTTGACCGGCTGCTCGCTGAACTCGAGCAGCTCATATTGCAAGAAGGTCCGGAGACCATTGCCGGCTTTATTGCGGAGCCGATCCAAGGCGCTGGTGGTGTCGTAGTGCCGCCCAAAGATTATCTGCCGCGTGTAGCCCAGCTGCTCCAAAAGCATGACATTATCTTTATTGACGACGAGGTGATTTGCGGTTTTGGGCGCACCGGCCAGCCCTTTGGCGCCCAGACGTTTGATATTCGACCGACGACCATGAGCTTAGCGAAAGCTTTGTCTTCTGCCTATTTGCCGATAAGCGCGGTATTGATTCCAGAGTACATGCATGACGCCTTTGCGAGCCGGTCTGACGAATTAGGTAACTTCGGCCACGGCTTTACCTACTCTGGTCATCCTGTTTGCGCGGCGGTAGCGTTACGCAATCTCGAGATCATGGAAGATATGGGTCTGTACGCACACGCGGGTAAAGTTGGGCAAGTGTTCCAACGACGACTGAGTGAGTTTGCCGACCATCCATTGGTTGGTGAGGTGCGCGGTGAAGGCTTGATTGCCGCGGTAGAACTGGTCAAGCAAAAGCAGCCGCGCACGCCCTTTGATCCCCAGGCGGGCGTGGGCGCGTATTGTGCAGCGGCGTGTCAGGATGCTGGGGTTATTCTGCGTAATCTTGGTGATAGCGTTGCGTTCTGTCCGCCCCTTATCATCACAGAAGATCAGATTGACGAGCTTGTTAACAAATTTTCGATTGGTCTAGACGCAACATTGGATTGGGCCACAAAAACCCATCTAATCTAACACTTAGCTTAATCTGCTGGCGTTAATCGGCCCGCAAGGGTAAGGATAGTAATGTTCAAAACGCTCTACATTACCCTGTTTAGTTTGCTGCTAAGTGGCGGCGCGTGGGCGCTAGATTGCGCGAGCGCCCCCAATACAGAAAATTTTTTCCCGTCCGGTTGGGGCATTGATTTGGCCAACACCCGATTCGTGGCGTCCGAAAATAGTCGAATCAATGCACGCAATGTGCACCGTTTACAACTTAAGTGGGCCTATGGCCTCAGCACCCAAGCGCCCCGTTTTTATCCGCTGGTGACTTCCGACACGTTCTATATCGGCGATGGCGAAAACGGTGTGTTGGCTCTTGACCGTGAAAGCGGCTGCGTGCGTTGGCGCAACCAAAATACAGCCGGGGGTGCCGCCAGCAGCATTGCTGCGGCGGATACTGGTTTTGGCCCGACGTTATTCTTCGCCCACAGGGAAAAAGGGGTATTCGCGATTCATGCACATAGTGGTGAAACGCTGTGGCAGAGCAGCATCAGCAGCGAGCCGTTGCCGATGTATTCTGGGTCGCCGTTGGTCGCCGACGGCGTGATCTATGTGCCAATTTCGAGCCAAGAGATCGGCCTGAGCATGCTGCCCTTTTATGGCTGTTGCACCACCAGCGGCGGTATGGCGGCGCTGGATGCAGAAACCGGTAAGCAGCTTTGGTATGTTCCGACAATTGAGCAAGAAGCCGAAGTGACCGGCAAGCATTTACTCTTTGTCCAGAAGTGGGGTCCCAGCGGAGCACCCGTTTGGAGCGCGCCGACCCTAGATCGTGAGCGCGGATTGCTTTTTTTCGGTACAGGTGAAAACTATTCTGCGCCCGCGACCGACACGAGCGACGCTATTTTTGCCCTCGATGCAGCGACGGGAGAGCGGCGTTGGGTAAATCAGTTTACGGCTAACGATACCTTTAACATGGCTTGTGTTACGGGTGGGGTGAATTGTCCAGAGGAAGAAGGCCCAGATTTAGATTTTGGCGCACCGCCACTATTAGCGAAGAATAGCGAGGGCCGGGATCTTCTTTATGTTGGGCAAAAATCTGGTGCTGTAAGCGCTTTGGATCCGGCAACAGGTGAGCGCGTCTGGAGCCAGAAGTTTGGTCGTGGTGGATATCTGGGCGGGATTCATTGGGGCCTAGCTGCGGATATCCAGCGTGGTCTGCTGTACGTGCCGGTAAGCGACTTCCCCGCAGGTCTAGAACTTACTGCCGCTCCAACCCCAGGATTGTATGCCCTAAGTCTTGATGACGGCTCGGTGCAGTGGTTTGCGGCCAAGGACTTTAGTGAGCAAGCCCAAGCCGAGCTTGGGTTTTGGCCGGGGCTATCGGCTGGAATAGTGGCCGCCGACGGTGTTGTTGTTGCCGGTGATCTTGCCGGACAATTAGAAGCCTACGATGCGCTTAGCGGGGCTGTTTTGTGGCGCTACGCAACGGCACAATCTTTTACTACGGTCAACGGGCGCGAGGCCAAGGGCGGCAGTATTGACTCTCATGGCCCACTGCTTGTTGATGATTTGTTACTTGTCAGCTCTGGTTACTCTGGGGTTGGCATGAAGAGCGGCAATGCGTTCTTGGTTTTTCAATTAGCTGAGCCGGCGGATGCCGCAGGGTCGGGAGCTCGGTGATATGAATGCTGCTGTTTGGCGTCGTGTGACTGCCGCTGCTGTAGATTTCGTTACCGTACCCAGCGTGGCGGCGGTCATTATGGTGATCACTGGCGCGCTAGAAAATGCCGAAGCGTGGACCGGCGGTTTTCCGTGGCTACGGGTTTTTCTGCTTGGGGTAGTTGGCTACTTAATGGTCAATGGCGTATTGCTGTGGCGGCACGGGCAAACCTTGGGCAAAAGACTGGCAAAGATTAAAATCGTCGACCATGAATCAGAGCAGGTGCCCGCCCTGTGGAAACTGATAGTTTTGCGAGCACCTTTTTTTCCATTGATGCATGTGACCTTGATTGGCTTTTGGTATCTGCTGGTGCTTGACCTGCTTATAGGTCTTCGCGGGGATCGGCGATGCATTCACGACTGGGTCAGCGGTACCAAAGTAGTAGCAGCTGACGATGAAAACTAACGGACACGGAACATTATGATCTTACCGGACTTTGATTTTGGATTAGGCGAAACCATCGACGCGCTGCGCGACAGTGTGGCAACTTTTTGTGCGCGTGAAATCTCACCGGTGGCGGCGGAAATAGACCACAGCAACGAGTTTCCCCGCGAGCTTTGGCCGAAGCTTGGCGAGTTGGGTGTTCTCGGCATGACGGTGGCCGAAGCCTATGGCGGTGTGGAGCTGGGGTATCTGGCGCATACGGTGGTAATGGAAGAAATCAGCCGGGCGTCTGGCGCGGTTGGTTTATCGTACGGCGCGCATTCAAATTTATGTGTCAACCAACTGTCACGATTCGGCACGGACGCTCAAAAGCAGGCGTACCTGCCAAATCTGATCAGCGGTGAATATGTGGGCGCCTTAGCGATGAGCGAACACAATTCGGGGTCCGATGTGGTCAGCATGGGTTTGCGCGCGCTCGAAGACGGCGATGACTACATTTTGAATGGGGGCAAGATGTGGATCACTAACGGTCCCCAAGCAGATGTGCTCGTTGTTTACGCTACAGTTGATCCTGAGTTGGGCTCGAAGGGCATTACCGCATTCCTAATCGAAAAGTCGCATACAGGTTTTAGCACGGGGACTAAGCTAGACAAGTTGGGTATGCGAGGTTCCGATACGGCGGAGCTGATTTTTGAAGACTGTCGCGTACCCAAAACACAAATTCTTGGCCGTGTTGGTGAAGGCGTGCGTATTCTTATGAGTGGTCTCGATTATGAGCGCGTGGTGTTGGCTGGCGGCCCATTGGGCATCATGCGCGGTTGTTTAGATCTGGTGGCACCCTACCTTAAAGAACGCAAACAGTTTGGTCGCCCGATTGGCGAATTCCAACTTATGCAGGGCAAGTTAGCCGACTTATATACTGAAACGAATGCTGCGCGCGCATACGTTTACGCGGTGGCGGGTGCGTGTGATAACGACAAAACCACGCGAATTGATGCCGCAGGCTGCATACTTTATGCCGCCGAGCGAGCCACTCAACACGCGCTGCAAGCTATTCAGGCGTTGGGGGGCAATGGTTATATCAATGACTATCCGGCGGGCAGGTTGCTGCGTGACGCTAAGCTCTACGAAATTGGCGCGGGTACCAGTGAAATTCGGCGCATGTTAATTGGGCGTGAGTTATTCGACGCCACGTAAGGGTAAGGCTATAATCTGTGGCCAAAGCGAATCCGCTTTGGCAGTCCGGTGACGTTTATAAACAAGAATTTGCACATTGCAGAATCGGCGGCACCAGCGATAACAGAGGTTCAAGGTCGTTCTTGAGCACGCTTTTAAGGTCAAACAGTTAGCTAGGAGAACTTGATTGAGACGTCTTTTGTATACGGTGCCGGGTTTAGCCATTGTTTTGAGTGTTTTTGCGGTGAACGCATTACCTCCAGGTACCGAAAAAGAAATTAGTGAACGCTTAAAGCCCGCAGGCACGTTAGCTAGAGCCGCAAACACCGAATCGGCTCCTGCCGTAGCGATGGCGCCTGCTGTTGTGCAATTGGAAAAGGTGGCACTGTCCGAAGGCTCGGAGCACGACGTGAAAATGCTAAATTCGGGACCCGGCGGCAGTATGGTATTTGAACCCGCTGTCATCAAAGTTTCTGTTGGCGACACTATCCATTTTAAGGCGACTGATCTTGCTCATAACGCGGCCTCGATTGCGTCAATGATACCGGCCGGCGCCAATCCATGGGCGGGAGAGATGAGCCAAGATATAAGCGTTACGTTGGATACCGAAGGAGTTTATGTGTACCAGTGCGATCCACATGTCGTCATGGCTATGGTAGGCGTAATTCAAGTGGGCGACGCTGTGAACATTGATGAAATCAAGCAAGAGGCCGAGCGCATCAAAACAACATTTGCAATGAATGGTCAGCGGTTGGACCAGTACTTGTCGGCGCTATAGCTACTGGGCGTGGTTGGTTCCCGAATCGGTATAGGCGAAAACGCACTTATTTTGTGCGTTTTCTAAAAGAATTCGCACCTTAATGGGTCGTTGTGTGTTTGAGCACTGTCGTCTTCCGCTTTAAACATCTGATTTTACAAATAATTTAAGAACTGGCATTTTATTTGCCTTGGTTTAGGGCACGAGTCTTCGGTGTTGCAGTCGGAGGCGTCTTTTTCGCGAAAATCCTTAGGAGAAACTATGAAAACAATGGCGAAAATTTTGTCGGTGGCGACCGCAATGACTGGCACCGCTATGGTACCCGTCGCTGCCCATGCTGACGTGTCCTACAACGTAGGTTTTGTGTCGGAATACTACTACCGCGGCTTCTTCCAAAAGAGCTCGTCAGCCAG